>ENA-ORXM01000181-ORXM01000181.1-marine-metagenome-genome-assembly--contig:-NODE-181-length-125649-cov-6.782181_pt1 | contig 125649 bp, 96 predicted proteins | sample MGYA00237867_ERZ511480 | MGnify/ENA primary metagenome ERZ511480 (study PRJEB26309, sample SAMN06266103) | marine metagenome | isolation source: Algal blade | place: United Kingdom:Sidmouth, United...
GGCTTTCTGAAAATTTGAATATCGAGATACTTGGATTTCAGGAATCTCTAGCAAGAATAAATACGGGAAGAGGAGCTGCGGGAATGTTGCCAACTGTCACTGCACAAGGTGATGTTTCATATAGCGTGAGCAATACGAGGCAACAATTTTTAGACGGTAGAGAAAATGCCATTCCTCTTGGGACTGCATTCCGTGCCAATGCTGGGGCGAGAATGGACTGGAACGTATTCGATGGAATGGCAATGTATACAAGAAGAGATTTACTTCAGAACCAATATGAATTGGCTTCTCTTGATCTTCAAGCTGAAGCCCAAAGTCTAAGTGCTCAGATTTCCATCACATACCAGGATCTAGTTTTGCAATCTAAAAACATCGCAATCCTGGAAGAAAATATCTCCTATTTAGAGGATTTAGTCACTTTATCTGAAGCTAAATTAGAAATAGGTTCAGTTTCCAAGTTAGATGTCTTACAGGCTAAAACTGATTTAAATGAGGTAGAAGGTGCTAAGCAACTAGCGATGATGAATTATGAACTAGCGGTTGCGGAGTTAAATAACAATTTAAATAGGGGTGCGGATAATACATTCAAAGTAGACACCTCTTTTTTACTTCCTGACCAATCGTTAGATTACAATTCCTGGGTAGAAAGAGCACTTCGATCTAACTATACAATGAAACAATCTACTTTGTCATTAGGCATAGCTAATCAGAATATTGAGCTTGCGGAAGCACAGTATCTTCCTCGTATCAATCTTAATGCGGGGTTCGATGTGGGCTATTTAAATTCAACTACTGGTTTTTTGGTGAGCAACCGTTCCATAGGTCCTTTTGTGGGTCTAACAGCAACATACAACATATTCGATGGATATAGAATCGATCGCGAGATTCAACTTTCCAAGTTGCAAGCCAAGATATCAGAACTTTCCATCGACAGAATCAGCCTCGAAATTAAGAATGAATTATTCATTTTGTTTCAGAGATATAAGTACTATGAAATGCAGGTTAATCTTGAGGAAGAAAATTTGGCTTTAGCCGATGAAAATTTTAATCTTGGAGAGGCTCTTTTCAGAAATGGTGGTATTTCTCAGTTTGACTTGCGTCAAGTACGGATCCAGAAGTTGGCTATCGAGCGACGGTTGGTGAATGCCATGTATCAGATGTCCACAGCTTATATAGGACTCTTGGAGCTTTCAGGTGAGCCCTGGCTTTAGATTAACGTGAATAACGGATACAGAATTTTATTAAAATCCATAGGGATGAGCGACCGATATATAGTATCTAAATTTATTCCTTTTTCTACTATTCATGATTGATGAAATAGCTTTGTAAGACTCGTTATAAACTCAGTCTATCATTATTAAAGCTCAAAATAATGTTGAATTAACATAAGATTACTGTATTCACACTAAAATCAAAATCTATTTCAAAATTATCTGTCAATTTTAGAAATAAGTAAATCACTTCTATATTATAATATCTACTAAATTCTAGAGTTAGCGTTAACACTTGTCAAGCAACAAGTTCAGCTAAAGTGCCAATTATAAAATTTATAGGTGCTATCGATGAGTAAAGTCAAGCAGAATTACTAGGTGCTAGGAAGAAGGTATCCTGAATCTGAAATATGCGCAAAAAAATAGCCCGAACTTGCAAGCAAGTTCGGACTTTTCGACTAAGGTCTCAAAATAAGAAAACTACTTCTTTATAATAGACTCTTCTACCTAAATAGAAGAGATATAAAATTCATTATAATGTATAAGAAATTGAGATTGTTCGTCTTAACGGCTAAAGTAAAGACTATCCACTCAATAATCAATTATATTAACGAAAAACTTATTAAAAAGTTCTCTATATGTAACTAACTGCTTGATAAGGAGCAATATATGTTGATAAATTTATGAATGTGTAATGTGTATGTCCCAATAATATTATAATATCCCTTAGAAAGTCTCGGCTTGAGGTCTTTAAAAAAGCCTATCTCAATTATTTTAAACTATTATTATTTAAGACGACAACACTTTATGACTACGATATATGATAAACGAAGCTAACAGTGCCGCAACAAATCCAGTAACGCATAAAAAATCATAGCCAAAATTATCTGCAATAATAAACCAACCTAAAGGAGCAATGGCACGTGCTATTGAAAACGTCATGGTATAAAACCCCATATAGCGACCTCTGTTTTTATCGTTGGTAAAACTGAGTGCAAAGGTACTGCTAAATGGAAATGACAGAATCTCGCCCATTGTGCTAAACAGAACATACACTAAAGCTGCAATAATAGCGATGGGAATTATAACCAAAGAAAGCGAACTTAAGACCATTAAAATAACACCGATTACAACAAGAGTTATAGGACTAAACTGTTTTTCGATTTTATAAATCAATGGCAATTCAAAAATAAAAACATTCAAGCCGTTTAGGCCCTTCATAAATCCAACAAATTATTCATTAAATCCCAATTCTGTTTTCTAGTATAAAGGGATAATGTAAATAAATTGGAGAAAGACAATAACAATTACACAATAGGAAAGTAAGTATGAAATAAACGGAAGGTCTTCCACGACATCTTTATTATCTCTTATGCACTATGTTTCGTTTTCTCAATTTTCTTTTCTTTTTTATTTCTAAAAAAATATAGAAAAGAATGCCAGCTAGACCCACCGAAGTTGCATTCGTCAGTAAAGACAAAATCATAACCTAGTGATTCTATAATCAGGCCCCTTAACAACGGACTAAAAGCATATCCTAGATTTATAGCCAACCGAACAACACCTAAAGAACGAGTTGATTTTTCTTTAGTTGAAAAAGCTTGTATGGCCGTAAGGTTAGCAGGCCTTAATGTATCTGCGATAAAGCTTACACTAAAAATGCCAAAGCTTAAAAGCTTGAATTGTATCAAATGCATTGCAACTAAAAAAATAAGGCCTTTAAAAAACAAACTCACGAGCATCTCTTGGTATGACCAAATTTGTCTGTCAGGTAACCTCCTATCAAAACACCAAGCACAAAACCTAACCCATAGAAGTCATCACTATACCACTTGTGTTAATGAAAGTCCTAATTCTTGATTGAGATCGATGGCTAAAAAAGGAAGAACAATGGCACTGGACCTGTTGATAAACATGACCATTGACAATAACCAAATATCCTGGCTTATTCCTTCGGCAGATTTGAAATATATATTGTCCCTAAATCTATATTGCATTATAACCCTTGACAGAATTGTCAGGATTGGCTAGGGCGCGTGTCTTTAGTTTTTGTAAGAAAGGACTGGCAAAAATAAAGTTCTCTAAAATTTCATTTGTGTTTTCGAGGACTTCGTCTTTGTTGCCTTGCCAAGCCAATCGACCTTCATGAAGCAGGCAGATGTTTTCACCTATTTCCATAACAGAGTTCATGTCGTGCGTGTTGATAATTGTTGTTATCTTTTGTTCATCTGTTATTTCAGAAAGTAAAGCATCTATGGTAATAGCTGTTTTTGGATCAAGACCAGAGTTAGGTTCATCGGCAAAAAGATATTTTGGATTTAAAACTATTGCACGGGCAATACCCACACGTTTTTGCATACCACCAGAAATTTCAGAAGGGTATTTAGAGTTGATGCCTTCCATGTTGACTCTTTCCAAACAGTAGTCAACTTGTTTTCTCTTTTCTTGTAAAGTTTTTCTGGTAAACATATCCATTGGAAAACGGATGTTTTCTTCTACAGATAATGAATCAAAAAGAGCATTACCTTGAAACAGCATACCGACTTGCATTCTTAGTTCGAGCAATTCTTTTTTGGTAAGTGTAACTAAATTCTTATCATCATACCAAACAGATCCTTTAGTCGGATCAAGTAGTCCAACAAGTATTTTAAGCAATACAGTTTTACCTGCACCACTTTTGCCGATGATCAAGTTTGTTTTTGATGCCTCGAAAGTAAAGTCAATGCCTTTTAAAACTTTTTGATCACCAAATGATTTAAATATTTGTTCTGCTCTAATCATAATTATCCTGTAAGCAAAACTGCGATGATATAATCTGCGATGAGTATAACAATAATGCCATATACAACTGCACGTGTACTTGCTTGCCCTAATTCTATACTACCACCTTTAACAAAATACCCTTGATAACAAGCAATGGAAGAAAGGATGTAAGCGAAAACAAAAGATTTGACATACATCATCACTACGTTTTGTTTATTAAAAAAGGATCTAATGCCTTTTATAAACTCTTCGTTTGAAAAACTACCTTCTGCTACAGTAGCAAAATATCCACCTGAAATACTAACTATAGCTGCAACAGAAACTAATATGGGAATCACTATAAGTGCAGCTATAAGTTTAGGCAATACAAGGTACGATGATGTATTTACCCCCATGATTTCCATGGCGTCAATATGTTCTTTCTGACGCATACCTCCAATCTCTGATGCAATATTAGATCCGACTTTTCCCGCTAAGATAATTGATGTAAAAGTCACAGCGAGCTCAATGATCGCCATATCTCTGACAATGTACCCAATGTAATATCTAGGTATCATTGTACCCTGTAATTGATAAATAAATTGAACTGCAGTTACAGCACCAATAAAAATGTTAACGACAAAGATAATCATCAATGAACCCACGCCAATGTCATACATCTGACGAATGGTTTCCTTATAATACATGGTTAAATTTTCAGGAAATTTGAAAATCCTTCCATGCCAGAGAATGAATTTACCTATATGTGAAAGTATTGCGATAATTAAGTTTTTTACGAAAGTAAACTATTTTCCTAAGAAGAAATATCTCGATAAAATATACATCCCCAAAAATGAGTAATTACTTTACTATTTATAAGATTTGTGACAATCTTTAATACAAAAGATTTAATCTACATTAGAGCAAAATACAATACATGAATGCAATAATTACTGGCGCTACCAAAGGAATAGGAAGAGCAATAGCTGAAAAACTGGCTACAAAAGGTTTTGACCTATGTATTTGCTCTCGTAATGGGGATGATTTACAAGCCGCAGAAGTAGCGTTAAAAAAAATTAACCCCAGCATCAGGGTTTTTACATTTAAAGCTGATTTAGGTGTAAAGTCACAAACCTTAGATTTTGCAAATTTCTGTTTGTTATCATTTGAAAAGATAGATGTACTTATAAATAATGCTGGACTTTATATAGGAGGAGAAGTGGTGACCGAAGAAGATGGTGCATTAGAAAAGATGATTGAAACCAATTTGTACAGTGCCTATCATCTTACCCGAAAGTTATTGGGTAATATGATTGAGAACCAATCAGGGTACATAATTAATATGGCATCTGTAGCTAGTTTGTTGGCTTATCCAAACGGTGGCTCATACAGTATATCAAAATTTGCCTTGCGAGGATTTTCAATGGTGTTGCGTGAAGAACTTAAATCAAAGGGTATAAAAGTCACAACGGTGATGCCCGGTGCAACATGGTCTAATTCTTGGGTGGGTGTTGACTTACCTCAAGCGCGTCTTATGCAAGCTACTGATATTGCGGAAGCCGTATGGAGTGTATTTGAAATGAGCCCTGCGGCTGTTGTCGAAGAATTGATTTTGAGACCGCAATTGGGAGATTTATAAATGTGTTTGGTTAGTTATATTAAAGGGGCTGGTGGCGAAGTTATTTTGACTTCTAATCGTGATGAAGCTCCTTCGCGATCTGCGGATCATATAAAAAAAGAGGACAGACTTTTAGCACAAATTTTATTTCCAGAAGATACAAAAGGCGGCTCTTGGTTTGTTGTCAGCGATAAAGGAGATGCAGCTATTATTTTAAATGGTGCTTTTAAAAACCATGAAAGAATTTTACCATATAGATTAAGTCGCGGGATAATGCTCAAAGATTTTTTTGACTATGCAGACTTCAGTGATTTTTTGTACACTTTTGATTTTCAAAATGTGGAACCCTTTACAATGATTGTGTATCAAAAAATGCAATTGTTTGAATTGAGATGGGATGGAGGAGTGAAACATCTTGAGATTTTAGATACCAAGAAATGTCACATTTGGTCATCGTGCACACTTTATACTCAAGAGATACAGGCCAAACGAGAAAAACAGTTTAGAACCCTATTGGACGAAAAAGCTCAAGTTGATGCAAAGTCGATGAAAGACATTCATGTGGCAGGGCAAGTGGGTGACAGTGAAAATAACTTTGTGATGAATCGTGAAGAGCGTGTAAAAACAGTAAGTATTACACAAGCTAAGATAAAGGAAAATGTGGTAAGTTTAGAATTCGAAAACCTACTTTTAGAAACTACTCATTTACAAAATATGGCCACCGGAAAGTAGCCCAAATACCAGCTTGAGGATAAATAAATAATTGATCGGGCTTAGGCTCTTTAAATGTTAGCCTGTAAAAACCGGGCTTACGCTCAACTTTAAAATCTTCAGTTTCATAATCAGACAAACCTATTCCGTTTCTCCAAAACCAATTATTATATTGAGCAAATCCAACATGCAATGTTGTGCTGTCAATAAAATCCACTTTGATTGAGTCCATTAAATAATGATGATTGTATTGTGCGACATCAATCATTTCAGATTTGACATCTTTATTCTGGAAGAAATCAAGTGCTTCTCTTAGTGCCAGGCCATCATTTGTATAGTCTCTAAATAAATATAATCCCCTAAAATTATCGGGTGCGGCAAGAATATATAATTCGCCGTCATGATCTTCAAAATCAAAACTTGACAATAAACGATGTTCGATTTCTCCAGCATTTTGTGCCCGAGTCATCATTTTTGTAAAAAAAACAACGAGTACAATACTATAGAGTGCGATAAGAAAATATCTTAAATAACTTAGACGAATAGCAGAGCAAAGGAAGACAAAGGCACTTATGAAAAAGGCACTAGATAAGTAACCATATCTATCATTTTCATACCCCAGCAACCACATAAAGAATAGATTAATAACAGGAGCTAGGAAAATGAAAAAAGAAATCAAATTAAAAGCAGACAAACGCATTAATGATGAAAGCGTTTTCCATTTAATGCATGTCCAAATAAAACCCAATACAGCCAAGAGGCTCAAGCCATAAAAAAACAATGGTTTAGAAAGCATCTTTGCGTAAAACCACTCTTTATATTCAAATGGCCAAAAATGCACTAAAGCCAAGTTTTTAAAGAAATATCTCCAACTGTTGCCTAAAACAATTTCTGGAGTAAAGACCAAATGATTTTCTGCGCCATAGTGACCAATATAATCTCCTATACTTAATTTGGTTAAAATAAAGTAGGAGATAAATATTAGGATCTGAGGTATTAGAATTTGGACTGTTTTCTTTTTGAAGGAAACCTGTGCCTTTCCACTAAAGTGGTCAAAAACAAGAAATGCGAAAGTGAAAATAGGAATGGCAAAACTGAGTTCTAAAGTGAACAAACATAGCGTAAATAATATGTGTATTGTAAATGATTTTTTAGTTGATGAAGATTCAAAGTAAGAGATGAGTGTCTTAATTAAATAGAAAATCATCATCGTAATCAGGAGATAATGCAAACAAGCTTTCCAGATTACTGCTTCTAAATTATAAGGATATAAAACGAATAAAAATGAGATAAGAAAGAGAAGGATCGGATTAAAATCTCTCGCCACATATCTCTTAACGATGGCTTTATTTAACTCCAATAATAAACAACCATTGATCCCATGAAACAAAGCCAATATAAAATACCAACCAAAATGACTGGTCCCAACGATTTTAAACGCTGTGTAATTAATGAGATGAAAAAACTGATGCAGTCCTGGATAATCAAAACAATGTAAAATATCCTTAAATGATCCTTCATCATATCTGTATAGCCAACTCAAGAAGTCTGTGACAATACCATACTTGTAGCTGGGATAGTAAACGACTAAGGACAGCAGTACAAAGCCAAAAAAACTCAAGAATTTAGTATTGTTATTGATAACTGTGCGTTTGAAACTCTAAGAAAGTAATAAATTGAGAAAAATATGATTCAAACAATATATGAGTGAAAATAAAAAATGGATAGGAGTGGATTATGGTTCTAAACTGGCTGGAACGACTGTCATTTGTTATGAGGCGGAGGGCAGCTTGATGTTTGTACAATCCGATAAAAAAAAGGATGCAGATAAGTTTATCATTGAATTTATAGATAAAAATAAGATTGAAAATATTTTTATAGATGCGCCATTGAGTTTACCTGCGGCATATTTTGGCAAAGGAGAAAATTATTTTTATCGACAATGTGATGTTGAAACCAAAGCGATGTCTCCCATGTTTTTAGGAGGATTGACGGCGCGGGCCATAAAGTTACAATCTCAATTTCCTCAAAAGAAATTTAAAGAAACCTATCCCGCTTATTTGATTAAAGAAGTACTTCAATTGTCAGATTTATATTTAAAAAAGAAACCTTATGAAAATGCAATTTTGAAAGTGATGAATCTTGATATAGTTGTTGCAAAAATTAACAATTGGCATCAATTTGATGCACTATCTTGTTGGCTTTCTGGCAAAAGGTATTTTGAGAATGAAGCTTTGAAGATTGGGAATTTTAATGAGGGGGTAATTGTTGTTTAGGCAGCTGGTAGTTTTTATTCTAGGTAAAAAGAAAATGTCAAGAGAAATTTATAGTCGCCTCGACACATGTCTCGGTTCTCTTACTAGAAAGTGACATTTAGTCACTTTCTTGCTGCGCACCATTCGTTCACTTGATTCCTGAAGACAATCTATTCATTCGATCATTTTTCATTAAGTCTGAAGCCGACACCGTGAATGTTTTCTATAGTCAGTGTATCATCTGCTTTTAGATATTTTCTGAGTCTACTAATAAAAACATCCATACTTCTACCCATGAAATAATCATTTTCCCCCCAGATGCGTTCAAGAATTGTTGAGCGCTCTACTATTTTGTTTTTATTATTAATTAGCATCTTCAAAAGATCGGCTTCTTTTTTTGTCAATTGATTGACTGTATCTTCTGTTTTTAATTGTAGATTATCGTGATCTAAAGTATACTTGCCAATATTTAAAATGGGAAGTTCGATGTTGCCTGTAATGTATTTTCTTTTGAGGAAAATTTTGATTTTCAAAATCAATTCTTCAATACTAAACGGCTTAGTGATATAGTCGTCGGCGCCTATCTTTAAACCTCGAATTTTATCTTCTTTAAGCGACTTAGCAGTTAGAAAAATAATAGGTATTTCTGAGTGCTTGCTTCTAATCGTTTCTGCCACTTCAAAGCCGTCTATTTCGGGTAACATAACATCAACTAAGCACAGGTCAAAAACATCTTTTTTGAAAAATTGGATAGCTTCTTTGCCATCTTTAGCATGAGTGACATCGTAACCATTTAGTTCTAAATTATCCTTCGTCACAAAGCTTAAAACCTGATCATCTTCAACATACAAAATGTGTGGTTTGCTCATTATATTTCTGGTATTTCAATTATAAAACTTGTCCCTTGATTCAATGTTGACTCAACTGTGGTATTCCATCCGTGCACATCACAAATGTTTTTGACATAAAACAAGCCTAATCCAAAGCCTTTTACATCATGAACATTTCCTGTTGATACGCGATAAAATTTATTAAATATTTTTTTGAGTTGCTCCTTTTTCATGCCAATGCCGTTGTCTGTAATTTCAAGTCTGTATTTATCTTTTATTAATTTTAATGAGATTAACACTTCAGGCCTTTTCTTACAATACTTACTGGCATTGTCTAATATATTCGTAAGTACATTTGTAAGGTGCAGTTTGTCGGCTTTGATTTCAGCGGATGTAATCTTTGTAAGAAACTTTAGTTCACCATTTAGAGTCTCAAATTTTATTTTTTCTTGACCTACAATTTTGTTGATAAAGGAAATGAGCTCTATCCTTTCTAGGTTTAATTTGAACTGATCTTTTTCAAGACGCGCTATGTTTAATACTTTTTCAACTTGATTGTTTAGACGTTCGTTTTGATCTTTAATAATACCCGCATATTGATTCAACCGCACATCTTGAATAATATTTTCATTTTTTAATAAAACATCAGAAGCTATCTTTATGGATGAGATTGGTGTTTTAAATTCATGGGTCATATTGTTTATAAAATCTTTTTGTAGATCGGTTGTTTTTTGTTGTTTTAGAATAATCCAGACAGCATACATAAAAGAGACAACAGCCAGAATAGTGAGCAATGAAAAAAGCACACTCATTCTGATATCATTAATGATATAGCTTTCTTTTTTGGGAAATTTTACTACAAAGTAATAAATCAGTTCATCAAAGGTGGGTAAGTTTTCAGAAAGGGTATAGTTGTCTGGTCCTTCACTTAGGTTGCATGTATTGGCATAAGCCAACTCATTGTTTTCGCAATCATAAACGGCATACTCAAAGATGGTGTTGATATTTGCGATGTCAAATTCACGCACTAAAAAGTCTTCTAAAATATTCGCATCAATGGCGCTATTGACATTGACTGAATAATAGTTAGAAGAACGCCTTTGAATCAGATTGCTTTTGGGCAAATCGGTTTCATTGATATCAGCGATTTTTTCTGCTACTATTCTTAATGCTTTAGAAACAGAAGTATGAAATTCTTGATTCTTTATAGACCACGACTCAAATAACCAATAAGATTGAAAAACAAGAATGCCACTAATGGCAAGGGCACCAAGTATGAGTATAAGCCTTAATGAGTTTTTAGGCATTTATGCTTTCGCCAAATTTATTAGTAATGTCATTATAGCTTAATATTCCAATAAAAAACTTAAAAAAGAAAGTTTAGGCTTAATGGTTTTACAATAGTTCACGAGTCATTAACAATTTGTTGAGCAATTGGCATCTTGTATTTAGTTGGCGTTGTTATTACACAATTTTTATAAATATGGATAGCTTTGTAATATGATTGGACGTCTTTTAGTGGTGATTATGGTTTTGATGCCTCTTTTTTGCTTAAGTCAGGCCAATAACCCCTTTGATATCGTAAGATCTGATGATTCAGTAACTGTTGTCAAAGAAGTGGGTACAGCGCTTCAAGCAGAGGAGACAGGTCCGTCAACAAAAATCGAAGGAGACAATCCATTTACTATTTCTCATATACCCATCAGGAAAAATCAATATGAACAAATTGAGAGTTTAAAAATCCAAAAGGACGATAAAAAGAAGGAAAAGATTTCGATTACTTATGCGCCCCTTTGGATTATCATTTTTTCTCTGTGTCTATTGGCTTACATGTTATATGTCAAAAAGAACCACATAGGCATTTTATTGAAGTCTTTGATGAATGATAATTTCATGAAGTTGACTAATTATGAGGAAAATGGAGGTTTTAAGCCAGCTTATATATTGGGGTATTTTCTTTTTTTGATCAACTTTGCATTGTTTTTACACTTAATTATCGTTAAACTTTATGATTACGATAGACCCCATCAACTTTTATACTTCTTTGGTGCAATTTTAGTCTTTTTCTTAGGTAAACATGTTGTTAATGCGATCTTGGCATGGCTATATGAGTCTAAGAAAGAGGCTAAGGTTTATGACTTTACAATCGTGACTGTAAGAAACCTTTTAGCCATAGTTTTCCTCTGCTTAAATATACTTTTGGTTTTCGGATCTGATTTTTGGACCAAAGGAATTGCAAGTTTTGGAGCCTTTGTTTTCATAAGTTTCTTAATATCAAGATATTATAAAGGAATTAGGATTGGAAGATTTTATATTAACAATTACTTTTTTCATTTTTTTCTGTATTTTTGCGCCTTCGAAATTTCACCTTGGTTAATTATCTATAAGATTATCCAAGACCTTAATTGATAATCACCGAATCGAGAAATATATGGCTTCAACAGCAAACACAACAACTAAGGAGACATACGATAAAATAGAGACGATTTTAATTTCTCAGCCCAAGCCAGAAAGGTCTCCTTATTTTGATATTGCAAAAAAGTGGGGAATTCAAATAGATTGGCGTCCATTCATTCATGTAGAGGCCGTTACTGAAAAAGAGTTTCGTAAGAACAGATTACGACCAGATGAGTTTTCAGCGATAATATTTACAAGCAAAAACTCCATAGAACACTTCTTCAGAATGTGTGAAGAAATGCGTGTACAGATGTCCCAGCAAACGAAATACTTTTGCTTAACAGAAGCGATCGCCAATTACCTTCAGAAGTTTATTGTCTACAGAAAAAGAAAAGTATTTGTAGGAGTCAGAAAAATTCATGACTTAGAAACGGCTTTTAACAAACACAAAGCCAACGAAAAGTTCTTGTTGCCCTGTTCTAACCTAGGCGCTAAAGATGTGGTCAAATATTTAGAAGAAAATGAGATAGAATATCAAGAAGCCATGATGTATCGCACGGTAAGCAGCGATCTATCTGACTTAAGCAAAATTACGTATGACTGCTTGGTCTTTTTTAGTCCTCTTGGCATTCAATCACTTTATGATAATTTTCCACAATTCAAGCAAAACAAGACACGTTTAGCTATTTATGGAACGACAACGAGTAAGGCAGTGGAAGACAAAGGCTTGAAAATTAATATAAAAGCGCCTGCTCCCGAATCACCATCAATGTCTATGGCATTGACAAACTACCTTAATAAGTCTAATAAGTAATCTTTTTTACAATTAGAATTGTTATATTTTCAAAGCTTTTTTTTATAAAGATTTTTGATCCACTAAGCTAATTTGAGTATGTCTGAATTTTGCCATTTACATTGCCACACACAGTATTCTCTTTTAGATGGTGCCGCTGACATTGGTACGATGATGGATAAGGCAGTTAAAGATGGACAGAAAGGTGTGGCCATGACTGATCATGGAAACATGTTTGGTGCTTTTAAATTTGTAGCTGAAGCCAATAAAAGAAACATCAAGCCCATAGTAGGTTGTGAGTTTTATTTAGTAGCCGATCGGCATATTAAATCATTTAGTAGAAGTAAAGGCGAAAAGGATAGAAGATATCACCAGCTGCTTTTGGCAAAAAATAAAAAAGGATACGAAAATCTTATCAAACTTTGTTCGACTGGATTTACAGAAGGGCTTTATCAAAAGTTTCCGAGAATTGATAAAGAACTTATTCTAAAATATCATGAGGGAATCATTGCAAGTAGCTGTTGTTTAGGTGCAGAAATTCCCAGTCTCATAGCACAAGACAGATTAGATGATGCAGAGGAAGCTTTGAAGTGGTGGTTAAACATTTTTGGGGATGACTATTATGTCGAATTACAACGACACGCAGGACTTGAACAAATTGATACCACAGATAAAAACGGGCGAAAGATAATTTCTAAATACAGTCAAGAAGACATTAACCAAGTTTTGATTAAACTGGCTAAAAAACACAACGTAAGGTTAATTGCTACCAATGATTCGCACTACGTTGAAGAGGAAGATTCTTCGCCACATGATATTCTTCTTTGCATAAATACCAACTCATTAATAGAAGAAACAAACAGATTTAAATTTCCTAGTTCTGACTTTTACTTCAAGACGCAGAAACAAATGTCTGCTCTATTTAAAGATGTCCCTCAGGCAATCGATAATACGATGCATATCTTTGATAAGATAGAACCGATGAAATTGGCAAGAGATGTTCTTTTGCCTAATTTTCCCTTACCACAAAAATTTAAAACACAAGAAGATTATCTAAGACACTTAACCTTCTTGGGCGCAAAAAAAAGGTATGGCACTATAACAAAGGAGATAGAAGACAGATTAAATTTTGAGTTGAGTGTCATTAATAGTTCTGGTTATCCAGGTTACTTTCTTATTGTACAAGATCTGACAAGTACGGCCAGACAAATGGATGTTTCTGTTGGTCCCGGAAGAGGATCTGCGGCAGGATCTGCTGTGGCATATTGTTTGGGTATTACAAGCATTGATCCGATAAAGTATGATTTACTTTTTGAGCGTTTTTTGAATCCAGAAAGGGTATCTATGCCGGATATTGATATTGATTTTGATGATGAAGGTCGCTCAAAGGTTATTGATTATGTGATAGACAAATATGGCAAGAACCAAGTAGCGCAAATTATTACCTATGGTACGATGGCGGCAAAGATGTCATTGCGAGATGTAGGTCGTGTGATGAATGTTCCATTAGGTGAAGTTGATAAAGTAGCAAAGTCTTTTCCATTGCAATTGGGTGCCTCTTTAAGAGGTGTTTTAAAGGAAGGCGAGATGTCTGAGAAGTTGAAGCAGTCTATGAATAAGGAAGATCTTGATAGGGCGGCGCAGTTTAGAAAGATGTCTGAGAAGCAAGATCAGATAGGGCAAATGATCAGGTCTGCTAAAAGAATTGAAGGCTCTATTAGAAACACAGGTATCCATGCTTGTGGTGTGATTATTACACCTAGTGATATCACCAACTTTGTACCTGTCTCTGTTGCTAAAGATTCAGATTTATTAGTCAGTCAATTTGATAATAGTGTTGCAGAAGATGCAGGACTTTTGAAAATGGATTTCTTAGGGTTGCGGACACTATCGATTATAAAAGATGCAGTAAAATTTGTCAAGCAAACCAGAGAGTTTGAAATTGATATAGAAGATGTGCCTCTTGAAGATACCAAAACATTTGAACTTTTTCATGAAGGCAGTACAATAGGGATATTCCAATATGAATCCCCTGGAATGCAAAAACATTTGAAAGATCTTAAACCTACAAAGTTTGAGGATTTGATTGCTATGAATGCATTGTATCGCCCTGGACCTATTGCATATATACCTGAGTTTATTGAAAGAAGTCATGGGCGTAAGCGTGTCGAATTTGACCTTCCAGATATGGAAGAATATTTGGCAGAGACTTATGGTATAACAGTTTATCAAGAACAGGTGATGCTATTGTCTCAGAAGTTGGCGGGTTTTTCAAAAGGCCAAGCGGATAAGTTGCGTAAGGCCATGGGTAAAAAGAAAAAGAAGATCATCGACGAGATGTTTCCAAAATTTCAAGAAGGCTGTAGAAAAAATGGACACCCAGATAAAATTATCGAAAAAATTTGGAAAGACTGGGAGGCATTTGCATCCTATGCATTCAATAAATCACACTCTACATGTTATGCCTTTATTGCTTTTCAAACTGCCTACTTAAAAACGCATTATCCGTCAGAGTTTATGACTGCCGTTTTGAATCACAATAAATCTGATACAACCAAGCTTAATTTTTTCTTGCGTGAATGCAAAAGAATGAAGTTGAATGTTTTTGGTCCAGATATAAATAAGAGTGGCATCAATTTTACAGTTAATAAAAAAGGTGAAATTAGATTTGGACTCTCTGCATTGAAAGGTTTAGGACAAGGACCTGCAGAGGAAATAATTAATGAAAGAGTAGAGTCAGATTTTAAAAATATAATTGATCTTGTCAAGCGCGTAAGCCTCAGATCAATGAATAAAAAATCTATTGAAAGTTTAATCTATGGTGGTGCTTTAGATTCTTTTGGTAAATACAGGTCTCAATATTTTACGTCTTCCGACAAATATGAAACCTATATAGAGCATGCTATTAAATTTGGAAATTCTTATCAATCTCAAAAAGACAGTGCCCAAGTTTCTTTGTTTGGAGATATGTCTGATCAAATGTTGAGTCCACCAGCTATTCCAGAAGTTGAACCGTGGATCAAATCTTATATGCTTGAAAAAGAGAAAGAGGTAACAGGGATATATATTTCAGGTCACCCCTTAGATGACTATAGAATGGAATTAGAAAATTACACAAATTGTACGTTGGGTGAGATCGGGCGTATGGGAAATAATGCACTAAAAATTGCAGGAATAATCAGTACAGCTCAGCATGGTGTCTCTCAAAGAAATGGTTTAGGATACGCTAGATTGACCGTTCAAGATTATTCAGGTTCTTTTGAGATGGGTGTTTACAACGAAGAATACGAGCATTATAAAAACTTATTAACGGAAGGACAAGTGGTATATATAGAAGGCAATTATCAAACCTACTATAAATCTGATAAGAGCTTTTTTAAGTTAAAAGAAATAAGGTTATTAGCTTCGATAAGTGATGATTTGACAAAATCTTTAACCATCAGATTGCCGTTATCTGGCTTAGATGCAAAAATGATACACCGTCTTAAAACGATCTGTTCGAGTCATACAGGTCAACATATCTTAAAGATGCGTGTTTTTGATACGGATGAAATGTCTCTAGATTTTGATGTTTTAAAATATAAAGTCGAAGTAGGCTCTAAACTTATTGAGCAGATAAGGGAACTGGGCTTAAGTTATAAATTGAATTAATATGCGTATTAAAGTCATGACATCTTATATTCTGGTATTTCTTTTCCTTTTCGGAAAGGCTAATGCACAATCCATACAACAAATGGATGCCCTTAATTATTATGTTGATTTTGTAAATGCCAGTTCACATGGATTGGGCATTGCTTTGTTAATTACAGAAGGTTTGAATTGTGATGTATTAGAGGCACAAGGAAAAACATGTGAACAGAGTGTAAGAATTACAGTTAAGGATATTCCTACAAACCTATTTGATAAACCAGATGACAATTCGGTTTTTTATAAAATCACACCTATCGAATTAAGTCAAATTGCAGAGAAGGAAAGTGTTATTCTCCAAGAAAAAACTTCTCGTCAATTAAATAAGAAAGTTGAAAGAGCTGTTTTTATTTTAAATGAAGTCAATAAATTACTTTATAAACTTTCAAACTTAAAAGAGACTGCTAATCTTAAGAAAAAAAAGTCAGCGGAAGAGTTTTACAAGCACTTAGAAACAATGCAAAAACTATTTGGTCAATTTAAGTTAATAAAAAGTGAAATAATTGATCTAGTACAAAGCTCATTTCCAAGTCCTGAGTCTAAACTATATCCTGTATTAATACAATATAGAAACTATACTTCAGAACTCCTAGACGCTGTCCTAGACGGTCAATTGAGCATTGATGACAAAAAGGTTAATAATTATGAGTTGGTGACAAATAATGTTTTGACCACCTTAAATTCAATTAAAGATGCTATAGGAAAAGAATATCCTGTATTTGATGAACAAATATCTGAATTTGATAATAAGTCAAAGTTCTTGAGAAAACTTTTAGACACATACAATGTTGAGAAGATAAATGTTGAAGATAACGAACACATTCGCTTTAACGCCAAGTATTACAATAGAATGATTAAAACATCGATTAATCAGACGGGTCCTGGAATAGTGACAATATTTAAGGAAATTTTAAATTTCTTGAGTATAAAAGGTATTAACTTTGACGAGAAGATAGTTTCATATAAAGTACTTTATCCTTCTAAATAAGAAACGTGAACAAATATTTTTTAATATTTATTTTTTCCTTCTGCATTTGTGCTTGTTTAAATGCACAAGAATGGGAAAAGTCAGATTTAACCCTGTACAAAAGCTTTGATGATTTTGAAGCTGTTTTGCATCAAAATAATGATACGACTTACGTTATTAACTTTTGGGCAACATGGTGTGGACCTTGCGTAAAGGAATTACCATACCTTGAAGCGTTAAACGAAACGTATAAAAATGAAAAGCTAAAAGTTGTACTAGTCAGTTTAGATTTTGAAAAGTTAATCGATAAAAGCTTAATCCCTTTTTTAAATAAAAAGCAAATCGTTTCTGATGTCGTTTTGCTTTTAGATGGCAAAGCTTCTAAATGGATAGATCGAGTTGATCCAAATTGGTCAGGAGCAATACCATTTACTATAGTTTACAATAAAGAAGAACGATTGTTTTATGAAAGACAATTTCATTCTACCGAAGAACTTACTGAGATAATTAATCCACTTTTAAAAAATTAATACAAATGAAATTTTATACATTTTTATCAATCGCATTATGCGCATTAACAATGAGTGCATTTACTGTTATATCTGATGGATATGGTGTTGGCGATACGGCGACAGATTTTAAATTAAAAAATGTTGATGGCAAATTTGTTTCTTTATCAGATTACAAAGATGCAAAAGGTTATATTGTAACTTTCACATGCAACCATTGTCCTTATGCGGTAATGTATGAGGATCGTTTAATTGCTTTGCACAATGAATTTGCACCTAAAGGTTATCCTGTGGTTGCCATAAATCCAAATGACCCAGCGGTACAACCTGCAGATAGTGAAGCAGAAATGAAAGTACGCGCAGAGGAGAAAAAATTCCCTTTTGCATATTTGTTTGATGAAGGTCAGAAAGTTTATCCGCAGTTTGGTGCCAAAAAAACTCCACATGTTTATTTATTAGATGCAGATATGAAAGTGAGATATATTGGTGCTATCGATGATAGTCCTAAAGATGAAGCTGAGGTGGAAGAAAAATATTTGGCTAATGCGATTATGGCATTGGAAAAAGGAAAAGACCCAAGCCCTGCTTTTACAAAAGCAATAGGATGTTCGATCAAATCAAAATCCTAAATAATCAAAACACAAAACAAATGAAACATATTCTAATCTTCACGGTGCTTACTTTTTTTGCTTGTAAATCAGAAACAGCAAGTACCTCAAATATGGAAGACCTTGATTTAATGAAATATGGTTTGCCAATAAAAATTAAAGCGCCTTCTGGTTCTAAAGTTGTCAGTGAAGACTTAGGATTTGTTCAAGATGTCACTGTTAAGGGAGAGGACAATTTTTATGTTCAAATTTTAGGGGGTTCTGCAACCACAACAAATTTGGCAGATATTAAAGCTTCTCAAATGAAAGATGTAGAGAAGATGCCATATTTTTCTAAAATTGTCGAGCAAGATGACAATGGATTTATATTTGAAAAAGAAATAAGTGAAGATCATTTAAATTATGATTTTAGGTATATCAAAGTACAAGGTGATAAAGAATACATTTTTCAAACAGGCCTCATTGGTAAGTTTAGTGTTGACGACGTTAAGACAATGTACAGTGCCGTTAAATAAATTAATTAATAAATAAATAAAAAAATGCCTTACATTTTTTGTAGGGCATTTTTTTATTTGTAGTGCTTACTATACATTAAGGACAGCCACCAGGAAGAACAATTAATTGAGCTGGAAGTGTCACTGTAGTCGTTGGGTGTACCGTAGTACTAGGACTTTTCAATATTACACACCGCTCTCCGCTTAAGGTCATGTTTGAACCTACGTTCAAGGTAGTGCCTGAGGTGTAAAACCCATCAATGAGATCTAAGTTGTAATAGTTTGTGACCGGCTGACAGTTTAATTGAGATTGCGTCAATTTAAATATTTCTACACCAGTATTGGCTTGAGGCGGATCACAATCATACTGTGGATTGGGTACGCCATTATCCCAAAACACATCTGTAAAATACAGATCGTTTTTAAAGAGAATTAAACTTTTTTGGATGTAGTCGAGATTGTTTGAGCATAAAATTGTTGTGCCTAAGTAGTCGGTTTTTAAAATAGAACGCCCGCTCACGCCTCCGTAGTTTTGAACTGAATTATGATACCAAACATCATCGATGGCTATCGAACTCTCAAAATTAAATGGTTTTGAAGGAAGATTTGCCGAGTAACTAGGAATAGCAGGATTGCTAAAATGAAACTTGTAAATACCATTTGAAGCATTGTCGGCGATCCAGCCATACATTAAGTTTCCAAATACAAATAAACTCTTTACAGTTTCGGAAGAATTATAACTGACTCTAACGAGAGGTATAAAAGGGAAGTCTGTAATTGTACCTGAATTATCTATTCTATGCAAGTAACTGGGCGTACTTGTTCCGCTAGCTGACGCCAAAAAAAACAATTGATTATTGGCTACAACTATCGATTGGGGAGAGGTATCTGTTTGTTCAATTGTAAACCCCGTACCATCTGCTGAAATTAAATCATTAATGGTTGCAAAGTAGGCTTTGCCATTATATGCAACTGGCGATATAGTTTCATGCATGAAGTCAGGAAGCGCCCCATGATTTATTGGTGTAGCTGTCGAGGAACCAGTTGATAAAGTATGTAACCTAAAGACAGAGAAACTTACTTTTTCTATCATAATTAATTCTCCACCAACAATGACATAACTGTCATAATCTGTTCCTCCTGATGCAGCCAAGTGAATGTCAATTACAGCAGGATTGGTCTCATCAAAACTGCAGACTTGAATGCCATTACTTGGCGTAATGCCTTTGAAATAAACGCGACCTTGATCAAGGGCCATGTTCTTGGGAGAGGTGCTCGCACTAGTATTTAATTCGATTTTTACTGGATTGGATATGCCGTCTGTTCTATAGAGTTCTCTGTCGCCCCCAGAATCTTCAGCAGAAAAGTAGAGATAATTATTTAGAACGATGAGATCAGTTGGATCGAATTCATTAACGCTGTACTCTTGAGTACCTGCTCTTGTACCATCGCTTTGCCAGAGTTTTCTTCCAGATGCATCTGATTGGGCTGAAAAATAAATCTGACCATTAAATTCGATTAATCCTTCAGGCGATGAGCCATATTGTACAGGGGGAAACCAAGATGTATTTATTTCCTTAAGTAGAAATTGTCCTTGACAAAAAGAAGCTGTCACAGAAAAAAGGCTGCATAATAAGGTGATTGTGATTATTTTCATTTTATAAAAATTTTAATTGTGGGTTTTAATAATTTACCAATTCAAATAGAATGAGACCCAAGTCATCTACAGCAAGCCGCCAAAGCATACCATTGGGAGATTCTAAAACGAGACCTCTGCTTGCTGTTTTAAAAACAAGGTCTCCATTTTGAATAGTTATATCAGAATTGTTTGTAGAGTTGCTGACTACGTTTTGTATAAGTTGACCAGAATTGTCAACTTTTAAAAGGAGTTGATTGTTTCCTGAGTATTTTAAAATGGCACCCTGACTAGGATTCTCTACGAGGGCATCCAAAGCTTGTATTTCAATTTCTCCAGAGTTATTAGTGGCGGTATATGGTATGGTGGTAGCTTGCCCTGATGAATTCGCTATCAACAAATATGGTGTTCCATTAGGTGACATCAATTGGATGCCTTGGTTGGTTGATTGAAAACGAAAACTTCCTGCGGAACTAATCATACTAAATGTGGTAATGCTGTTTGTACTACAATTATCAACTGTATAGCTTGCACTCTTCATACAACCATTACTCCATGTCACTACTACCTTGTACACTCCCGAGGTACTCACTGCTAAATTTTGACTAGTTTCCCCAGGTATAATAATATCAGTAGAACCCACTACTTCATACCATTGATATGTAAAGGCAAACGGCAAACTGAATTTTATAGTTGCCACAAGAGTTTGGGTGCTGACATTATCACAAGTATAACACGGCCCATCTATTTTAACAGCAGGTGGTCTTTCTAAGCTTAAGACACTTGAGGCCCTTGTCTCTTCACAACAATTGTCTTCGATAATGACTTGATAATTTCCTTTGTAATTGCCACCCAAGGCTGGATCAATATAATTAATAATTAAAGGGTTGCTGGTGTAATTTCCTGTGTGTATAATGTTTCCATTTTTTAACAAAGTCGCGGTATAATCACAATCACATTGCTGGGCACTTTGGATACATGGATTTATATTTATATTAAAATCAAATCCAGCATCAAAACAAGGTGATAAACTTTGAAAATTTAAGTTTCCGATATTCATGACATCTTTGACATCAAGACTATAGAGGATTTCTTGAACGGGACAAGTTCCATTTTGAAGTTCAACCTTATAATCCATATCTATTGTCAATGGATTTGTGTTAATTACAGTATTAGTGGTGCCACTATTTGGAACATTAGTCCAGGTGTTGCTCGTGTTTGGTTTTTGAAACCAAGACCAATTGGAATTGAGATTGCAATTTGAGGCAAATTCTAAAACAGCATTGCCTCCGTTACATAAAGGTTGAGGAGCACCGGAAATTTCAGTAATGGTACCCAGAGAAGCAGAGTCATTATATAAAGTTATTTCACTGTAGCAGCGAATGGGCCCACAAGGACCATTGTATTCTGCAAAATAAGTCCAAGTTTCTGAACAGCTTGATAAATTTGAAATACTTAATGTAGGCGGTTGAAAGAAACTTTGACCACTAAAAGGTAAAAGATATTCTATACCATTAATAAGTTCATACCATTCAATAGTATAACCGCAATTAGGAATTGTGGTATTAAGCGTTAATTGTGCAGGAGTAATAGGGCTGCCAGTAAAACAAAAGTCTTGATCAGTTAAGCTGCATGTAAAAGGATCACAAAGTGAAATCGTAGAAATGTTAGAAGTCAATTGAGTACAGTTGCCTTCGTCTGGACCAAGCAGATATTCAACATAATAACAAAGATCACTGCCCAAGATACCGGGAGCAATTGTAAGATCTGAATAGCCATTGGTTGACTTAAATGGAATGCCTCCCCAAGGCGTTGAGGGGCAACTGCTGCCAGCTTGCACATACCAATTTGTTTGAATAATATCTTTTATTGTGCCAAAGTGATTAACGCCAATTTGTATGTTACCTACATCAGTACATACTGAAACAGGGTCTAAAGAAATTTCATCGCAACAAATGGATGGTACATAAACACTGCCATAACAAGTCACAGGATTGGAATCTGGACAAGTACAAGTCATTGAAGCGTCAATAAGAAAATAGCTAGGCATTGGACACGATTGTGTAAATATTTCTCCAGTGACTTTATATCCGTTAGCTATGGATGTTGTATTAGTAACCGTTAAAATAATTCCTGATTGAGAAGTTGTAATCGAAGGAGGACTACAATTTCCACCCGCACCTGAAAGATCTATAACATCAACTTCAAACAAATAAGTATCTGGCGTGGTACTACAAGTTAGTACCGCTGGTATGAGGTCGAGGCAGTCGCAATCTACAATTATATCAATACTGCAAGTACTGGTGTCGCCTTCGTCGTCGGTTGCGGTACAAACTACAGTCGTTAACCCGCAAGGAAAGAAGTCACCACTTTGATGGCTGCAAACTACATTCACGGGATCTCCACAGTCAGTAGCTGTAGCTGCTGCGAAAGAAACAAAAGCGCCTCTATCACAAGCATCCCTATAACTGATGGCAGGATTAGGTGGACAAGTGATAATTGGGGATGAGGTGTCAGGAGTTACAGTAATAGTCTGACAGATTATGTCTGCACATCCTTTGTTGTCAATTATTTCTAAACATACTAAGTAGTTACCAGCGCCTAAACTTTTAAAATCATAGGTAAATGAAGCGGCAGTTGATTCTATAGAACTATCATTCAGAACATTCCAGCTATATGTATAAGGAGCTTGCCCACTTAAAGTGGAAGGACTAGAGTCAAAAAACATATCGTAACAATCACCTTGAGAATAAATAAAGTCAGCTTCAAGGTCTGAGACTGTAACTGTAGTTGTCGTTTGTGTGTCACAGCCATCAGAATTGGTGTAGTGAAGGGTCACAGTATATGTGCCAGTAGCAGCGTAGGTATGACTCGGCGAACAAATAGTTGAACTGTTGCCGTCTCCAAAATCCCATGTGCAGTTTCCTGGTCCCGGAATAAGTGATTGAAAATAAACAGCTGAACCCAAGCAAACATCCTGTCCGAATGCACCAATGACACAAGCATCACCACCACACTTTCCCGTAATGAAATCACCTTCACCGCTGAAGGCTAAAATATCACCTTCGTTTTTATAATTTGGCACATACAATACAGATTCTACGAGTCCAGCATAATTGCTCATAGCTAGGTTGGAATAGCTTTGTGTGGCAGGGTCATACATAACACCTGTAGCGTAGTTGGTTCCACCAATGTTATTGAAAAAACCACAGATGTAAAGATAGCCATTGTACTCGTCAACATCCCAAAATGAAGCAGGAGAACCTAAGCTCGTATTTGCGCTCCATATCCCAGTTATGAAATCATAAATAGAATAACCAACCGTGTTAGGAACAGGATTGCCAGAGGCATCTAACACATGATTGAATCCTCTTAAAACATAAGCTTTGTCATTGTACACTTCAATATCTCCAGAACAACCTGAGCCACAATTGTTTGCAGGCAGGGGTATACCTAACCCTCCACCTAAAGCTGTCGTGGTGCCAGTAGCCCAATTAAACTGCGCAATTCTTTTTATGTTAGATCCATTATCAAAAAGACCCATGGCAATTACGTCATTGTTGTATGCTGCAAGTTCCGAAACAATAGTATTTCCTGGATCAGGATCAAAAGGAAAAGTTGGCGCAATGATTAGAGGTGTGGCGCCGCTAATGTCTATTTTTCTAATTCCTCCATCGGCAGAACTTGCTACAGTAAAATCTCCACCAACATAAATATCTGAACCTACTTCTTCGAAATCTAAAATGATATCATAATCAAATGCACCACCACCTACTGGAACGCTAGCCGTAGGGATCAAAACGGGAGAAGAAGTAAAACTGGAAAAATATCCAGGACGTTTTCCACCATAGAATAAATTTCCTTGTATGGTTTCTAGTTCAGTTATCTCATGAGTATTGGTATAAAAAAGTACCCAAGCAGATGTAGGATGATCCCAATAGTAAATACTACTATTGGTATTGTAGTCTATCGCAAAAATTTCATCATCAAAAAATGCCATGTCCCTGGCTTGGAAAGAACCCCCATAGTTTGTCCATGAAGGAGGGGAGTTGACACCAACTTGATCTATACACAAACAAGATGAAAAATCATTATTGACAATGGCTGTCTGGTTAGTGACAGTTACAGCATGAAAACCGGAGACAGGTTGATCTAATATCGCAGAACCTTGAGTGATGACATAGATGTAATAGGTGCCAGGCGTATAAACATTAAAAGAGTATTGACCAGAATTATCTGTGAGTTGTGTTTGTAAAAGAAAGCCTGAGGAGTTTCTTAATTGTACGACCCAACCCGCTGCTGGTATATCTGCATTATTCATGATTTGATCACAATCATAATCGATAAATTTCATACCAGATATAGTAGTACCTGCACTTCCTACACAAGAACTGGTTGTCAAGCTCACTGTGCCATTACTACCTGTATAAAGCGCATTATTTGGTGTAATAAAACTTCGGGTCCAACCATAGGAATTGTTGTTAAAAATCAGAGGTGTCATGACAGACGTAAGAGGAGTGATAGACGTAGTGTTCAGTTGAGAACAAGCACCATTTATTTGGCCTACACCATCTGTTTTAACCATGAATCCTTCAGGCTCATAATTGGTAGTACTGATTCTTGTATTTCCAGCGGCATAGATAAAATTGTTATCGGATTTTAATTCAATAAACTCTCCTTGAGTTGTGCTAGCAGGATTGTATTCTCTGTCCCAAACCACGTTACCATTTAAATCTAACATGCTTATGAAAGGGATGGAGGGAAATCCTCCTGGAAATCCAGGTCCTTCTAACAAATCACTAACACCGGCAATGACTAAACCATTTTGAGCAGGAGAGGAACTTATACTTTTCGATTGGTTGCCATTACTTGGCAGGCTATATTGATTTGATAGGATTACAGAACCAGAAGCTGTTTTAGTTGGAAAGGGCGAATCAATACCTAGCACATAACTATTGCTAAGGCTGTAGGGTTGTGGGTTTGTAAAATCATCATAGGTAATTCCAGACACATAAGCCAGATCGTTTATAAATGTTATATCTGTTGGTGTATCTTTTTCAGAGTTTATACCATCAACATCGTATAAATAAGCTTTTCCCCCAGGACCAGAATAATTAATAAAGGCAGCATAAGTTTGATCATAACTTGACCCAACTACAGTAAATGCGCCGCTTACATTTGAAGGGGAGTGCATAAATGATTTTGGTGAAGATTGGGTTTGACTATTGTTTGTTATTTTAAGTTCTACAGATTGAGAGGCACCTACCTCACCTAGGGGCGTACTTGGGTTAGATGAAGTTAATTGAACGCCAGCAATCAATGTTTTAGAAAAACCAAGTTCAATCAAAACGTCACCAGTCGTTCCTCCACTTTTTACGATGCAATCTTTTGCAATGGTATGTTGTCCAATATTATCATAAGGTATATTATGCCAGAGTATGGACAAGGCAGGATCTAAAAATAATAAGTGTGTTTCCACAAATGTTTCTCCGATAGTCTTAGCACTAAAAACCACCAAGTATCCTTCGCAAACGCCAGTCGTTTGATTGTAATAAGGTTCAACAAGAACCTTATCAGTAAGATCTAAGTCGGAGGCATTGGACGGGTTTGGAATGAGAAGATTAGCTAATAAATTAGATCCGCTATTGAGTTGAGCCCATAGCATATCTTGACCGTTGGTTTTTGATTTAATGCCTACTTGTAATGTGTTTCCGTTACAAGGAGAAATGGTGAAGTCTGTAATGCTAAGAATGTCACCACTAGAATCATCAATTTCAGTAGAATAAAATTGACTGTATAAATTATTGGCAGCTAAAAGTAAGCTAATTAGTACAAGCGTTTTGATAGTTTGCATCGCTTAAGTTTTAATCAATTAGGGTTAAATACAAGGCGTAATATCTTTGGTAAATACGGCCGTGCAGTTTGAAGTAAGGTCAGTCACAGTGACAGAGTAAGTGGTGCCTGCAGCACTTGGAATGTGAAACAGATCACAACCTGATTGTGAAACCAGTGTTCCATTATTCCATGCCCAGTTATAGTTCAATGATGAACCACAATTGCTGACGGCATCGCAAATACATAAATTTATTATATCACCTACTTTAGGACATTGATTGGGTGCCTTGGGGCAAGAGATACTTCCTTCAATAATGCACTCGGTCAAGCATTGTGTAGAGGATTCTTCTTGGCTGCATCCATCATCAGCAAGTACTGTGCAACAAGTATTAACGGGAGGGTTGATTGTGCTTCCTGTGCCTGCGACGATGCCCTCACAAAGCCAAGTGTAGTTCACACCTGCAATTGGATTGGCGACAGACCAGCTTGTTGATCCACCTTCGCAAACTGTAATGGGTCCAATTATTTGAGGGGGTGACAGAGCTGACTTTAATTTTATTTCTACAATATTACTATAACACGGATCACAACCTGAGGGAGAGGAAAGGGGTTGGCAAACCACTCTATAGAAAATCGATGTTGCTGTTGGTGGCCAAGTAGGTCCAGGAAGGCTGTTTGTATTAATGGCAGTGTTTGTACTCCCAATTGGAAATGAAAGACTAAAACTGGGATCAAAAGAATATTCCCAGTTAGGAATACAATCTAAAAATCCGCCATCTATCTGAACGATTGCTGCATCACCTGGACATATTTCATATACTGCTGGAGGGTTACTTATGGTTGTCAGTGGTCCTACATCTGGAATCGCTGAGATGGTACCACACATAGGTTCCTTGTCTATATCAATACATGTCTGTATGCTCTCAGATTTGGCCAGACTGCAGCTGGAAATATCTGCCTTAAAACAAACGGTAGTTGCTACAGCAGGTACATTATTATAAACGAAAGAAGAATTATTTTGTGCAACTGTAATAGGAGTGACTGTTGCATTCTCACAATAAAACCAATCTATCGTTACGTCAACTGCTGGAGTTTGCAAAAAGGGATAAGCGGTTTGTAGATTGACAGAATAGTTAACGAGATCTCCTTCACAAAATAAATTTGAAGGAAAATTTGAGCTTACATTTATACTTACTGGATTGATATCACAACAAAGCGTCAAAGCAACTGCTGAACTATAGTATTCACATTGATCAGAAGTCGCATTTGATATTTGAAACTTTGCTCTTATTAGCCAATCTTCGTATCCCACAGAATTAGTTAGACAATCAATAAGCAGCTCATTAACACCTACTCCAAAACAAAAATTGTTACCAAAGCTTGGAGAACTTAAAGTCTGCCATCCTGAACCATTGTCATACTCCCAAGTCAGTGTGACAAAAGGATTGCTGGCAGGTACTTGATTGTTGTTGTCTAATAAGCAAAAGTGAACTGGATCACCACTGCAAATTTGATTTACAATAGTGGATTGTGTGGCATAGTCGCTGATGATTAAATTTGTTTCCAAAGGATATATCATAGGACTATTAGAACAGATGAAGTTGCTGGTCTGACCTATCAAAGTAAAGTTTTGTAAGGTGCCGTGCTGAGCACCTGCGGTGATATCATCTAAGGTGGTGATTGTAGAGTTATCATTTGCTGGAAAAGCGGGATCTCCTGCTACGCCTTGATCCATCGGATATAGGGCAATCAAATCTGGATGGACAGCTTCTACTGTGCAGTTTTTATAGTCACAGATTTCTGTAGCTGATCTCACTGAAGACCATAAGCGCAATTCATCTACATGTCCACTCCAACTATTTGGAATGGAACCTGAGCTGTCGCTTCCTAATCTTATGCTTCCGCTAATATCATAACTGGAACACAAGCTAGAATTATAAACTAGGTTATTACAAGAAATACTTACCGAGGTATTATTTCCTGATCTTGATATTGAGAGATGGTGCCAAGAATATCTGACTGATGAAAGTAACAATTGACTGTCAGAGCAACCGGCACCAGTGATGTCAATATATAAATCGCCATTACAATCATAAATTGATAAACTAGAACCAGAACTGTAAATATCTAATAAGGTTTTTTTATCACAGATAGCATTGTTACTAGTAGCGTCAGAATAAAACCAAAGTTCTAAAGTAAAATCACCATTGACAGAATAAGGACTGTTTGTAAAATCAACATAATCAGGATGCGAATCGACCAAATTTAGCATTCGATTATCGCATTGCGCATTTGATGTATAGGCAATACTTGCCAATACGAAGAAATAAATATACTTCATTAGATTGTTTCAATTGGATGTGAACAAAAATAATTAAAATTAAATTTGACTGCCTAAAACTTAAACGATTGGTGGTAAAATTGGAATGAACGGTTGACTAATTATTTTAGTAAATTCTTGTTATAAAGATGTCTAGAAGGCGAGATGTTAATTTCAAAAATGTTACCCTAGTTTTAAAATAAAAATTTTAGGTAAATAATTATTTGAAACCCTAAAACGATCTTTTATACTATTTAAGTTTTATGGTGTCGAAAAGATGATGGCAAAAAACGGAGAGATTAACAAATTCTAATATGTTATTTCGGACATTCTAATGTTTAAATGGTATTACATATAAAACCTACATAAAAGCGAAGAGAATTTCTCTTAGAATCATTGAAGTGGCCGAAATATAATTTCTGAAATAGGAAGTTGTTTGGACTATTGAGAAAAGAATTAGATGTAATAAAAAAAAGCTTCATTTCAAATTTGAAATGAAGCTTTTTTTTAGTGTGCTTTTTGAAGTAGCTTGTCTCCATTAATGATAAACAAGACCAACGCGATAGAAAAAATGATCATGGGCTAGGATTTTATATGTTCTAGAAATAATTATAAAAATGCTGTGTTTACTTTAAAAACAGCACTGGGTATTTGTTATGTGTAAAACGCAAGAATAAACTAATGCGTCTCAATCATAATATAATATAAATGAAAATTAACATATAGTCAAGTTAAAAGCGCAGTGTTTGTCCATGTTCAGATAGCCACTTTTCTTTTTCTTTATAATTAGGCATTATATCTCTCACTATTTTCCAAAACCGTGAAGAGTGGTTCATTTCTTTGAGATGTGCCAATTCGTGGATGATAACATAGTCTAAAACATCAGTGGGTGCAAACAAAAGACGACTGGAAAGGTTGATGTTTTTTTCAGAGGAACAACTTCCCCAGTTGGTTTGATTGTTTTTAAGTTTGACTGATTCCAGTGGTTCTTGAAAAAAAGTTCTATTGTAATATTTTACGCGATTGGTAATATCTTCTAAGAAGTAGCTTGCAAAAACTCTAGACAAAACTTGTCCAATTAAACTGTGTTGATCTTGAATAGAAATTTGCTCGGGTACTTTAATGATGACTATGTTTTGCTTATTGATTTTTGCAGAACAAGATTTTCTTTCTTCTTGATAAATTTTGAGTTGGAAAAGTTGGCCATATATTTTTACAAATTCGTCGTGATTATAGACAATCGATGTAAAACGCTGATACAATTTTGGATTCTTTTTAAATTGCTTTAAACTCCATTCTTTGAGCTTGTATAATTCTTTCTCTACTTGATTTTTAGTATAATATTTTGGAATAATAATATTAATACTTTTAGATGTAATTGAATAACGCACACTGTCCCTCCAATCACTTTTTATTCTAACGGGTATTTGGGTTCCATTAAAATTAAAACTGGTTTTAACTTGAGAGGCCATTTACTATCCAAATTTTTGAGCCATGTCTTTCATTATTGATACAAGCAGTTCTACGCTTTCTAATTCTAATGCATTGTACATGGAAGCCCTAAACCCTCCAACAATTCTGTGTCCTTTAATACCGACAATACCCGCATTCGCACAAGCGTCTAAAAATTTTTCGTTAAGCTCTTCGTTATGCAATAAGAAAGTTGCATTCATAGGTGAGCGATCCTCTGTGGCGACGGTGCCTTTAAATAAAGGATTGCTATCTATTTCATTGTAGAGCAAATCAGCTTTTGCATTATTCCTTTTTTCCATAGCTGCCACACCACCAGAATTAATGATCCAATCTAAATTAAGCATGGTGACGTAAATAGGAAAAACGGGTGGTGTATTAAACGAAGACTTTTTGGCGACGTGTGTTTGGTAATCGAGCATTGTCGGAATTGTTCTCTCCAAATGACCCAAGAGTTCTTTTTTAACAATAACGAGAGTTGTACCTGCAAGACCTACGTTTTTTTGCGCACCAGCGTAAATAAGACCAAATTTATCCAAAGGAATTTCTCTACTAAATATATCTGAACTCATATCACAAACTAAAGGACAATCGCAGTCAACCCATTTTTTTATTTGCGTACCAAATACAGTATTGTTGCTCGTAAGGTGAATGTACTTTAAACCTTTCGGAATGTCGTAACCTTTTGGAATATATGTATAGTTGTCTTCTTTAGAACTCGCCAAGACATTAACTTGTGTAAAAATTTTTGCTTCCTTTATGGCTTTATTTGACCACGTACCAGTATTTACATAACCAACGGTATCTTTTTCATTCGCCAAGTTCATCGCTGAAAAATAAAACTGACTGCTTGCGCCACCTGTTAGAAAAAGTACCGCATAATCATCACCTGCGTTAAATAGTTTACGTACATTTTTTTCGGCATGGTCCATTATTTCAACGACCTCTTTAGATCTGTGAGAAATTTCCATTAAAGAAAGCCCCATACCATTAAAGTCGAGTGCGGCCTCTGATGCTTTTTGCTTGACAGATTGAGGAAGGATTGCTGGACCTGCAAAGAAGTTATGCTTTTTCATTTTCCACTTTTTTTATTAGAATACAATATTAAGAACAATTTTAATATCAAGTGGTCTTATGATATTAAGATTAGCATATATTTTTTGCTTATATAAAACCTCTGGTAAATTGAGAGCGAGTATTTTCTTAGTCACATGAGAGCAGAGCACTATATAGGGGGCTAATTGATCATCTCTTCTTTAATAAAATATTTAGTATATGCAGAATTTAAAATATTCTAAGAGATGATTTTTTTATTAAAAATCCCTTTTTAGAGGGATATATATGAAAGCTATATTTCATAAGTTTAGCCATTGTTTAGATATACAATTGAACACAATCCAACCCCAAAGAAAATTGCTATACTGGTTTTACTAAGCTAATAACCAGGGAGATATTTTTTATTTATGGACTTGATTTATCCCTATGAATGCCCTATTTGAGCTTTATGTAAATTTCGTACAATCGCAAAACGTTCAAACTAATGCTTTGAAAAGAGTTAAGCTCTTTAATGCATTTTGTTTGGTGTGGTATTGCATAGCCATTATAAGGATTGTAATGGAATTGTTTCATTATGGAATAACCACAATTGTCATAGGTCATTGTTGTTTCGCTTTACTTATTATGTTGGCGCAATTCTTACACTACAGAGGGAAATATGTTTTAGGCTATGTGATTTTTATTGCCTGTCTCTTTGCAACTGTCTATATTTTCTCAAACTTAATTGCAACAGGTAATCTCAATGAGTTTTATTATCTTCTTATTCCGAGTATTGCGCTGGTTTTTTTTGATGATAATAGGATTAATTTAGTTTTACTATTTCTATCTGGACTTGGACTAATTTTACCCAATTATATTTTTAATTATTATGATGATGCCATAGGTTTTAATTCAATTATTAAACCCATATTGCTCGTTAGTCTATACTTTATAATATTTTATTTTAAAAGACTTAATGCTAAAAACGAGACTAAGTTGAAGGAGCGCAATATTCAACTTCAGCAACTGAATAAGGCAGTAACGTCAATGTATACAAATTTGATGCATGAATTTTTTACACCTATTACGGTAATAAAAGGCCTCAATAGTAAAAGCGATTCTGATAAAGTCACTCAATCTAAGATAGATCACAATGCGAATCAATTATTGGAGTTGGTGGATCAAATGATGGCATTATCAAAACTAGAGTCTGGGCATCTAAATTTTGAACCAGCGCTTGTTGATTTAATTCCATTTGTTGAGTATATCACACGTGCATCTGAACCTGCAGCTGAACTTAAAAATATAAGCCTATCCTTTACTACTGAAATTGATTCATTGACTATGGATGTAGATTCTAAGAAATTAAAGTTAGTAATCAATAATCTATTATCAAATGCGATAAAATATTCAAATAGAGGTGGTAAGGTAAAGTTAGAAATTGCGATGATGGATAATAATCAAGTTTCCATTCTAGTAAGTGATAAGGGCATTGGGATACTAGAACAAGAACTTGATTTGATCTTCAATAGATTCTATCAAGTGGATAAAAGTTCTCATGCAGGCGCTGGTATAGGACTTTCCTTGGTTAAAAACATGACAGAATTGATGCTGGGAAAAATATATGTAGAAAGTGTTCAAGACCAAGGGAGTTGCTTTAAAATTGTTTTACCAATTACGAGGCATTCCAATGAAGCTTATAATTTCAATCAAAAATTGGAATGGGTAGCGGGGTTCCAAAACAAAAGTCAAGATCACCAATGTAATAAAATTGAAGAAGAAAAAGCCAAGATTCTCCTAATAGAAGACAATGAGGATATAGTTTTTTACCTAAAAAAAATTCTAAATTCTGGATACAATATTTCTTATGCATCTGATGGCGAAAAAGGATTAACCCAAGCTAAAAATGAAATTCCAGATATCATAATTACTGATATTATGATGCCTAAGATCGATGGTTTAGATTTGACTCAAAGGCTCAAAGAAGACAAAAGCACCAATCATATACCTATAATCATGCTCACTGCCAAAACTACGATGCAAGATAGGGTACAAGGACTTAAAGTAGGAGCGGATGCCTATTTGACTAAGCCATTTAATGAGCAAGAATTGATTTTGATTATTCGAAACATTTTGAATAAAAGAAAAAAGCTCCAGCGTTATTTTGCAATAAACCAAGACTACCCAAAAGATGAGTCAATTCAAAAGGGCTTCATGGAAGAAGTAAAAGAAATAATTTTAAAGAACCTAGGCAATGAAAATTTTGGGATTCAAGATATATGTGAAAAAGTCCATTTAGAAAGAAGTCAGCTTTATCGAAAGGTAAAAGCTATTTCAGGAAATTCACCGTCTGACCATATAAAGCATATGCGTTTAAAGCATGGCGATGCATTATTACGTAGAGGAAACTTGACAATAAGAGAAGTTGCTTTCGCTTGCGGATTTAAGGACCCTAGTTACTTTAGTAAGCGCTACAAAGATAAATACGGAAGATTGCCCAAATCAGTTATTGGTTTGAAAAAACATTTGATGCGTTGATTTTAATTGGCTCTTGAAAATAAGCTACCAGATTTTTAGTAGAAAATATACGATGATGCTGGTTTGAACAATCTCCAATATGCTAAATTCGTGGTACCTCTTGTGAAAGCTTTGCAGGAACAACAGGCCATGATAAATGATCTGAATGATAAAACAGTCAATTAGTAAATACTAATAATTCCCTCGAACAAAGGTTGAGTTTTCTTGAGTCAAGTCTAAGTAAACTAATAGCTGAATCAGATCAAACACGTGAAAGGAATGAGACGAAGATTACAATTCAATCTCAGACCGAATTATAAGTTATGTTGTGATACTATCCTAACATTTTCTCTGGCTTCACCCATGCATCAAATTCTTTAGATGTAAGGTAACCCAATTTTAAAGCTGCTTCTTTAAGTGTAGTGTCTTCTTTGTAAGCTTTTTTTGCAATCTCTGCTGCTTTGTCGTAACCAATTTTTGTGTTTAAAGCGGTAACAAGCATTAGGGAATTATTTAGGTTTTGTTTGATACGTTTCTTGTTTGGTTTTAAACCTTTAACACAATTGTCACTAAAGCTAACTGCGGCATCTCCAATAAGTTGTGCTGACATTAAGAAATTAAATATCATCATAGGTTTGAAAACATTTAATTCGAAATGTCCATTCATGCCACCAATATTAATGGCAACATCATTTCCCATGACTTGTGCCATGGACATAGTTAAGGCTTCAGATTGTGTAGGGTTGACTTTGCCTGGCATAATTGAAGAGCCAGGCTCATTTGCTGGAATTATTATTTCTCCAATACCAGTTCGAGGACCAGAGGCCAACATTCTGATATCATTTCCAATTTTCATTAATGAAACGGCAACAGTTTTTAATGCGCCATGAGATTCTACAATGGCATCATGAGCTGCTAAGCCTTCAAATTTATTTTTGCCAGTTACAAATTTAATTTTTGTGAGTTGGGATATCTTTTGTGCAACTTTTTTGTCATATCCCTTGGGTGTATTTAAACCAGTTCCAACAGCAGTACCACCTAATGCCAAATGACTTAAATGCGCCAAAGAATTATTGATGGTTTTTATACCAAATTCAATTTGTGTCGCATATCCAGAAAGTTCATTTCCAAGTGTAAGAGGCGTGGCATCCATAAAATGCGTACGACCAATCTTTACGACTTTGCTGTAAGCTTTAGCTTTCTTACTTAACTCTTTTTGTAGTTTAAGCAAACCAGGAATGGTTTGTTCTTTTAATAATTTATAAGCTGCTATATGCATAGCAGTAGGAAAAGTATCATTTGATGATTGCGATTTATTGACATCATCATTAGGATGTAAGACTTTCTTTTTATCTGTAAGTTTGCCACCTTTCAAAACATGTGCTCTATTGGCAATAACCTCATTAACATTCATGTTTGTTTGAGTGCCGGAACCGGTTTGCCATACAACCAAAGGAAATTCTTCATCTAGTTTTCCGTTCAAAATTTCGTCGCAGACTTTACTAATTAAGCGTGCTTTTGTTTTGGGTAAAACACCTAATTCAGCATTTGTATTTGCTGCAGCCTTTTTAAGAATAGCATAAGCTTGAATAACTTCAATTGGCATTTTTTGACCACCAATTTTAAAATTTTCTATTGACCTTTGCGTTTGAGCTGCCCAATATTTGATGCTAGGAACCTTAATTAATCCAATTGAGTCCTTTTCTTCCCTAAATTCTGACATAGATGCTTAATTTTGATGCAAATTTAACCAGAATTATTCTCTATATCTTTTTCAAGTGATTAATTTTGCAGCTTTAAGAGACTTGAGTATCAATCATTTTATTGGTCGATATTCCATTAATTAATTTTAAACATAAATTTTATGAAAATTCTAAAAGTTTTATTCGTTATGGGAGGGTTTTTCTTCCTTGCAAGTTGTGGTGGTGATGATTGTGTACAAGCAGATTGGATCGGTACATATACACTAGATGTGGAAGCGTCAGACTGTGATGCTTCAACAGTTTCAAATTCTTTTGCTGTTACGGCTGGATCTTCTACAGAGGAGATTGTATTAGATGGCGCAACTTACACATTAGACAACTGTGAAGTTGGAGAATCAGTATTTGGAGTAGGATTACAGTACACGTTAGATGGTGATAAAATTAATGCTGTTATTGCAACGTGTGATGCTGTATACACAAGAAATTAATAGAAATATTAAATAATATTAAAGGCCCGAAACGAACAATTTCGGGCCTTTCTTATTTATACTATTATATATGATTAACTTGAAGTGGCAAATCACTTTAACTATTAACTAATTAAATAATTTATCTATGGCATTCACATTACCTGACCTTCCTTATGGTCATAAAGAATTAGAACCACATATTGATGCACGGACTATGGAAATTCACCATGGGAAACATCATGCTGGATATACAAAAAAATTAAACGCAGCTATTGAGGGAACGGATTTAGCTGGAAAAGATATTATAGATATCCTGAAGAACTTGGATATGAATAATTCAGCTGTTAGAAATAATGGAGGTGGTTTTTATAATCACTCTTTGTTCTGGACTGTAATGAGTCCAAAAGGAGGTGGCGCACCAACAGGTGATCTTGCAAAAGCGATCAACGAAGCATACGGTTCTTATGATGGGTTTAAAGAAAAATTTGCTGCAGCTGCTGGCACGCGATTCGGTAGTGGATGGGCTTGGCTTTGTGTTCACGACGGCGGTAAAGTAGAAATATGTTCTTCTCCAAATCAAGACAATCCTTTAATGCCGGGTGTAGGATGCGGCGGCAGACCTATTTTAGGTTTGGACGTATGGGAGCATGCATACTATTTAAACTATCAAAACAAGAGACCTGATTACATACAAGCATTTTTCAATGTTATCAATTGGGACGAGGTAAGTAGAAGATTTAAAGGTTAAGCGAGTACGTAGTACTTATAAAGATCAAGATTTAATAAGAGGAGCACGTGTTGCTCCTTTTTTATTTCAGCACTTTAATTATCATGATTAAATGATAGGCTATGATGTGAAAGTATTGTAAGATGTATATAAAATAATTTCTTTATAGAATTAAAGCTTCAAGCCCTAACGCACTAAAACCTCAATCCTTAAAACCATTTTTTTGCATGCAAAAAAATCATCTATAGTCTGGGTCTGGGTGAATGAATTCACCCTCTTGATGTTGAAATAAGGAATAGCTACGAAATGAATGTATGTTTAAAAGTGCCAAGGCACTAATGGAATGTATTGGTAAGAAAAAATAGTCAACAGCTATTAAAATTGCTTTATGAAAAGATATTTCTCTCTAGTGCTTTAGCACTTAAAAAAGTCAATTTTTTTGAAAAAACATTTTTAATAAACCACAAGCGGGTGGTTTCAACCACCCAGCAACTTGAGAAAGGTATTATATGGTGAACAGATAATAAATATCATCTGGCACAGTCATAATCCGAAGCAAAGCTTACCCCCTAAAACCCTCACTCCCCAATACCCTATAACCATATTTTTGCATGCAAAAAATATCTAAAACTCTGCACTACCGGGATACCTTGGAAAAGGAATGACATCTCTAATATTACTCATGCCAGTAACAAATAGAACAAGTCTCTCAAATCCTAAACCAAAACCAGAATGCTCACAAGTACCAAATCTTCTGGTGTCTAAAAACCATTCCATTTCATGAGTAGGTATGTCAAACTCTTCCATTTTTTTCATTAAGACATCAAGCCGTTCTTCTCTTTGAGACCCGCCTACGATTTCTCCGATACCAGGGAATAAAATATCCATAGCGCGAACTGTTTTATCGTCTTCATTGACGCGCATGTAAAATGCTTTTATTTCTTTCGGATAATCGACGAGAATAACGGGTTTCTTAAAATGTTTTTCAACCAAATATCTTTCATGCTCCGATTGTAAATCTGCGCCCCACTTTTCTATGACGAATTGAAATTTCTTTTTCTTATTAGGTTTAGATTTTAAGAGAATATCTATAGCTTCTGTGTATGTCAATCTTTGAAATTCGTTATCTACACAAAACTTGAGTTTCTCGCGGAGTGGCATGGGCGACCTCTCGTTAGCGGGCTTTTGAGATTCTTCTTTTGTTAATCGATCTTCTAAAAACTGTAGGTCATCTTCATGTTTATCAAGGCAATACCGAATGACATACTTTAAAAGATCTTCAGCAAGATCCATGTTGTCTTTTAAATCAGCAAATGCACATTCTGGTTCTATCATCCAAAACTCAGCCAAGTGCCGAGAAGTATTTGAGTTTTCTGCTCTAAATGTTGGACCAAAAGTATACACATCAGAGAGTGCCAATGCACCTAATTCTGCCTCAAGCTGACCCGACACAGTCAAGTTGGTTTCTTTATTGAAAAAATCTTTTTTATAATCGATCTGACCGTTTTCGTCTTTTGGAATATTGTTGAGATCAAGAGTAGTGACTTTAAACATCTCACCCGCTCCTTCTGCATCTGATCCCGTTACTATTGGCGTGTGCAAATACACAAATCCGCGCTCATTAAAAAATTGATGTATAGCAAAAGCAATTGAGTGTCGTAGTCTAAAAATAGCACCAAAAGTATTTGTCCTAAATCGCAGATGTGCAATCTCTCTTAAAAATTCTAAGCTATGTTTTTTAGGCTGCAATGGATATTTTTCAGGATCAGCATCCCCTAAAACTTCAAAATGCTCTGCTTGTAACTCCACTTTTTGGCCTCCACCTTGCGAACTGACAACTTTACCAGTGGCGCTAATGGCAGCACCAGTAGTGATTCTTTTTATTTGAGCAGGATCAGAATTTTCTCTATCTACAACAATTTGTAATGTTTTAATTGTAGAGCCATCATTTAAAGCAATAAATTGATTGTTTCTGAAAGTCCTCACCCAACCTTTAACAGTTGTAGTATAATCTACTTTGTCTGAACTAATTATCTCTTTGATTTTAAGCCTGTCTGCCATTACCTATTGTTTTAAAATAAGCTGCAAAAGTAATTGAATATCCTTTACGAGACTAATGAGGAAGTGGTAGTTTGATATAATTGTTTGTTTAATCTGGGTAGACCTCTGATACTGTTGCTCATTGCCACAGATGCATGAATGATTGAGGTAGATGTAATTAGTGCATTAGTGGCCTAAGAAACTTTAATTTGATACTACTAAAACATAAAAAATTAATCTAGTGCTTGGCAGGATCATCTAACAAAAACCTGAAATAGAATAAGTTGAATTATCTGTACTGTTTTGGTAGAAATTAAAATACAGTTAACCCTAACCTTCCAATTCCGAAATAACATTAACCGCTTTATTATATACTTCTGCCATCTGACTGGCTGACCCTGGAGCATATATAGCGATTTCTGATTGTTGGATTATATCTTTTACAGAATCAATTACACCCTGAGAGAGCTTCTGATTAGACAATGCATCTATCAATTCATTTTTCTTAATATGTAAGGCTGGTATTTTATACTTATCTGCAAAATACTTTTTAAGTGCAACCACAGTCTCTTCATGAAACGCTTTGCTTTCGTTTTGAGACTTGAATGTTTGGGCTTTTTCTAATCTCTTAATTGCAAAACTATATGCTTGATTTTTACGTATGGTTTCTGGGTCTCTTATACCAGATTTTTCAATTTGTTTTCCACGGTAAAAAATGCCTGAAGCACCTAATAATGTCAAGCAAAATAAGGTATAACTTATCCACGGTTTAAATTTTTGTGTGCTCGTTTTTTTAAAGGTTGCTTTTTCAAATATTGGAGCCAATTCGACTTCTTTTTCTTTGACCACATATGTGTTATTGTTTTTGCCCTTAATAACATTGATATGTCTAAGAGGGTAGGTCAATGTAACATATGCGTTACTGTCTGTATCGAAATAAGTAAATTTTGGAGTTAGATTATATCTGCCTGGAATTTTAGGGACTAACAAATATTCAAAAGTTTTACTGTGTGTTATTTCTCCTGTGTTTTTATATACATCATCTTGTATAACATTAGGATCATAAACCTCTAAAGAATCAGAAGCAGCCCATTGTGGCGCCATGACGACTTTGTTGTCCCCATTGCCAGTTATTCTCATGTTGACGATAATGGCATCGTCTGTTGTTAAACTTCTTTTGGGAGTAACGGCAGTCATCTTATATTTGCCAATAGCACCAGAAAAAGATTTTTTTGTCGGTGGTGTGTTGTTGACTTTAATTGTCAAACCGTTAGCCATTATTCTTTTAGGCGTTAGCTGCGAAGAAAAGAAAAAACTTCTTTGAGATTTACCATTTGAAATTCCAGCATTTACAGGAATCGGATCAATTTTATACGTGCCGGTTTGCTGAGGGAAAAGGGATGTGCGTTTAACAGATTTGGTAAAATATTCAATACCGTTTATTATTTTTCTTTCAAAAGCCTTTCGCTCACTTCTTAAATCTTCTGCATAGAATCCATCAAAACTGGGCTCAACCGCAAAGTCAATTGATCGAACATCAAGCGTAGTATATAAAATATAGTCTAGGATAATTTGCTGACCAACATAGACAGTAGAATCGGAGACTTCTGCTCTCATGAAAATTTCCTCACCGCCTGTAGGTTTGTTAGTATTTCCTTTAACCACCACCACTTCTAAGGGTTTGGTTTTTAATAAACCGGATGCAGTTTTTATGGAAGCAGAACCTATTGAAAATTTACCAAGACCCTTAGGTTGTATAGAATAAGAGTAACTTAATTTCTTGCTCACTTTTCCATTTATAATGGACATAGAGTTTTGCTGTGAAGGTCCCGATAGAACGTTAAAATTTTTAAAAGAGGGCGGAGAAAAACTATTGCCATCGACACCGTCAAGAATGAACTCAACACTTATATATGAACCTTCAACAATTTTTTTAGCATCAACTTGAGCGTAAAATCCTGAATTTTGAGACGACAACACGCTGCATACGCACAATAAGAAAGAGCTGATTAAGATTCGCATTTATTATAGTCTTTTGAGTTTTCTTTTGGGTTTTTTAGGTTGAGTAGGTGCTTGTTTTTCTTTTATTGGGGTGTCGAAAAAGTCAAAAAAGAATTCATTTTGATTTGATTTTGGGTTTTGGATAATACCTTCAGGGTTAGGGTAGACATTGATTTCAATGGGTTGGGTTTGAAAGGTTGTGTCATCCGTGATGTAATAGGCAGGTGGTATCGTTATTTGTCCTTCTTGAGTAGGTTTTACTTTGTATGAGAATTTTTTACTTCCAGAATAAACGCCATTAAATATTTGTGTGCTCATTGAGGTGTTTGGTCCAGAAACAATTTTACAGTTTTCAAAAACAGGTGCTTCAAATTCACCATTGAAGTCATCACACTCAAATGAAATATCGAAATAGTTACCGATTAAAATGGAATCATTGTTAATATTAGCAGAAAATGTTTGGCTAAAAATTTCGCTGTTTATTAAAAAAGATACTGTAAGTATAAAGTATAATCTGAGCATAGTTTTAAAGTTAATGTTCAAAAAATAATTTTACCAATCTTTGTCAGGCTTCTTTCTATCAGAATTAAATTTCCTTAATTTCTCTTGCACTTTTTGTTCTTCACTTTGTATTATCTGAAGCAATTTGGCGGCATCTAAACTATCTAATTCTTGCTTTTCAAGTCTCGTGCTGTCGAACTGACTCTCCTGAATTTGTTGTGTACTGTCTTGCTTTGATTCTTGCTCTTCTTCAGAGTCTTGTTGCTCTTGATTTTCTTGTTGTTCCTGATCTTCTTGATTCTCCTGTTGTTCTTGATTTTCTTGTTGTTCTTCAGAATCCTGATTTTCCTGGTTCTCTTGTTGCTCCTGCTCTTGTTCCTGCTGCATCATCTGTTTTTTAATTTCTTTCGCAATAGCAAGATTATATTTAGCTTCTTTATTGTTAGGATTTAATTTTACAGCTTGTTTAAATGATTCTATAGCTTCTTCAAGATCTTGATTTTGAAAATGCGCACCGCCTAAATTATAGAACGCATCTGATTCTTGCTCGTTCGTCTCAGCTTTACGTGCTGCATTTAAGTAGTAGTCAATGCTTTCTGAATAGCGTTCTTGCTTGTAGGTCGTATTACCTAGATTGTAACTTGATTTAAGTGTGCTGTTTTTTTGATCAGCTTTTCGGTACGCTTCTTCCGCTCCAGCAAAGTCAGCTGTTTTATATTTTTGATCACCTTCGAGGAGGTATTTATGTGCAGTCTGACCAAAGTTATTTTGGACTAAGAAAAAGAAAGAACACACTATTAAAAAGAGATGCTTCATATTATTTAATACCTATCAATCGTTTCCAGTTGCCTTTTTTGTTTGAAACATTGGACATAAAATATTCTAAAATTAAAACTAGTATTCCCAAAAATAAAAAGTATTGAAAAAAGCTATTGTAATCCGTAAAGGATCTTTGTTCGACCTCCTGCTTTTCAAGTTTATCTATTTCAGAATCTAACGCTCTCAAAGCAGACATGGTTTGATCAATCATATAAAATTCTCCACCGCCCGCCTCTGCCACATCCTGGAGTAAACCGACATTAAGCGCACTCGTTACTGTTTGACCTGAGGCATCAGATTTGTACACTTTCTTCCCTCTACTGTCAGTAAAAGGCACATAAGCTCCCGATTCTGTACCTATACCTAAGGTATAAACAAAGGTCCCATTCTGTTGAGCTTTTTCCGCTGCGACTATAGCTTCGGTTTCATGGTTTTCACCATCTGAAATTACGATAAGTGCCTTTTGGGTGGGGTTCTCTTTACCAAAAATACTTACACCTAAGTTTATAGCATCTGCGATTACGGTTCCTTGCGTACCTGCTTGTTTAGGGCTGGCACTTTTTACATACAATTCTGCAGAAGCGTAATCGTTACTGAGCGGCATTTGTAAGTAAGCACTTCCTGCAAAGAAGATAAGACCTACTCTTTCGCCTTTTAGTTTTTTAATCAGCTCTGTTACAAATCTTTTGGCGCGTTCCATTCTGTTTGGAGAAATATCTTCCGCTAACATACTTTGGGAGATGTCTAAGGCAATAATTACATCAGAGCTTTTGGCTTTTACTTTTTGTTTTCTTGTTCCCCACTGCGGGTTTGCCCAAGCGACCAATAAAAAAGCAAGAGATAATAAAACGAGGCTTGACTTTAGCCATTCTTTCTTTTCTGACCAATTGGGGAAAAGTCTTGAGAAAACAGAGTAGTCTCCTACATTTTGTAGTACAGATTTTTTCCATTTCAGCGTAAGCCAAAATAATAGTATACCAATAGGGATTAAGAACAAAAACCAAAGTATGTAGGACTCTTCAAATCTAAACATAGGGTTGGCAGATGTTTAATTAAGGATTATGCCGTTTCTTCTTCTAAGATACCAGCCGTTTCGTGGTCAACTAAAACGCGTGCACAGTGCTCGCAAACTAGAATCTCTTTTTTATCACCAATTTCAATTTGCAACTGCGGTGGAATTCTATTGAAGCAACCACCACAAGAACCTCTTCGGTGAGTTACAACAGCTAGCCCATTTCTATATGCACGACGTGTTTTATCGTAAGCTTTTAAAACACGCATGCCGATTTTCTTACGTTGTTTTTCAGACTGAGAAGCTAATTTCTTTTCTTCTTTTTCGGTTTTCTCAATGATCTTTTCAAGTTCCTGATTCTTTTGTTCTAGATCTTTATTTTTACGATCTAGTTTTTCAGCTGTTTCAGCTAAGACAGCTGCACGTTTTTCCTTTTCTTCACCTGTTTCTTTAATTCTTTTTTGAGACAACTGAATCTCTAAAGATTGTAGTTCTATCTCTTTTGTGAGTGCTTCAAACTCTCTATTGTTCTTCACATCATCCAATTGCTTATTGTATCTTTCGATAAGTGTTTCAGCAGTTTTGATGTTTTCATTATGCTTAGCAATTTTATTATCTGTATCAGCTAATGCATCATTTAATTTACCTATTCTCGTATTCAAACCAACGATCTCATCTTCAAGGTCTTTAACCTCAATAGGTAAAGCACCTTTTAAGATTTTGATTTCATCTATTTTTGAATCAATAGTTTGAAGATCCCAAAGGTCTTTTAATTTTTCTGGAACTGTATTCGTAGTCTTCGCCATAATCAGAGATAATTAACTGGATTAGTAGAACTTTTAGTATAATGGAGCGCAAAGTTATTAAAATTCTTGCTCAAAATCTCATGTAACAATTGAATCGTAAATTGTTCGCTCTCAAAATGGCCAATATCCGCTATAACAATCTGATTATCAGCATCAAAGAACTCATGATACTTAAAATCAGATGAAATAAAAATATCCGCATTTTGGGATTTTGCGTCTTCTAACAGAAATCTACCTGATCCACCACATATAGCCACTTTCTTAATGTCTTTGTTTAAGAGTTGCGTGTATTTAATAGTTTCTGTTTTCATAGTCGCCTTCAGGTGTTTTAAAAAGCCCATTTCGTCCATAGGTTTTTCTAATTCACCAATCACACCAGATCCCACACTTTGACCCTGATGTGTGAGGCCAGGTTTGGGTTTTAAGATCTCTACATTCACTATATTAAGCAATGTAGCAATATGTGTATTGACACCATTTGAGTAGATATTGTCTAGATTAGTATGGATAGCAAAAAGATTAATATCATTTTTAATTGCCTTTTGCACGATACGTTCGACATAGTTTTGGCCCGTGATTCTTTTGAGTCCGCTAAAGATGATAGGGTGGTGAGATACAATAACATTAGCCCCTAGAGAAATCGCTTCATCAATAAGTTCTTCTGTCACATCGAGACTTATCAAGACCCCTTTAATTTCATCTTTACTTTGACCAATCAACAAACCACTATTATCATAATCTTCTTGAAAATGGTTGGGTGCTATTTCGTGTAGGTAATCTATGAGTGTCTCTAGTATCATTATAAACTTTTAATCCGTTCAATTATGCGGCTGCTGGAGTATCCTTCAAGGAAAGGGATGATTTCCACTTGACCACCGTTTTCTTCAACAAAGCTGGCACCTACAATGTTCTCTTTGGTGTAATCTCCCCCTTTCACAAGGAAGTCAGGTTTTATTTTTTCGATAAGTCGAATGGGCGTTTCCTCCGCGAAGGAGATCACAAAATCGACAGACTGTAATGCAGTAAGCATTGCGGTGCGGTCCTTTAATGGATTAATCGGCCTCGAATTTCCTTTTAATGTTCTCACAGACTGGTCATCATTTAAGCCAATAATTAGGATATCTCCTAATTTTTTGGCTTTTGACAGGTAGTCAATATGGCCTGGATGCAGAATATCGAAGCAACCATTTGTAAAAACAATGGTTTTTTGAGCCATTCTTAGCATTTCTATTTGCTGAGATATGTTGTGATTATTGAGCTTTTTGTCTAGCAATTATTGAAACTTTACTTTAAACGGCAAGGTAATCATTTGCATTTATAGAAACTTGCCACTTTCCCAACAAATAATTTACCCAAAATATTGCAGATTGTAATTAATCAATATAAATTTGCACGCTCTATTAAAGCTTCTTTAGCTCAGCTGGTTAGAGCATCTGACTGTTAATCAGAGGGTCCAAGGTTCAAGTCCTTGAAGAAGCGCACAAAGCCGGTTTCAATTTATATTGAGATCGGTTTTTTTAGTGAAATATAAATCAAGATGATATTCTTAGCTAGTTAGAGTCCGTTGGTACCAACGGATTACTCAGAGGGTCCAAGGTTCAAGTCCTTGAAGAAGCGCACAAAGCCGGTTTCAATTTATATTGAGATCGGTTTTTTTATTGAAATACAAATGAAGGTTTAAAAAGCAACGATTAGGTTAGAGTCCGTTGGTACCAACGGATTACTCAGAGGGTCCAAGGTTCAAGTCCTTGAAGTTTCAAATTCGAAAAAGATTTTCTTTCTTACAAAAGAAAAGATTTTGAAAAGTGAAATGTCATGTTTATATATTATTTAGTGAGAGTTTCAACAAATACTATGTTGGTCAGACCAAGGATATAAATACAAGACTAGAATCACACAACAAAGGCAAAAGAGTAACATATACGTCAAAATATAGACCATGGAATTTGTTTTGGTCGTTAAAAGTGAAAGACAGATCTACTGCAATGAAGATTGAAAAGTATTTAAAAAATAAACGCTCTGATTTTTATAAAAGATTAAAAAGTGATTCAGACCTACAAGATTATATAATTGAGAAATATTCTTAGCTGGTTAGAGTCCGTTGGTACCAACGGATTACTCAGAGGGTCCAAGGTTCAAGTCCTTGAAGAAGCGCTGCTTTTTTTGTTTGAAAACCGAGAAACCGAGAAACCGAGAAACCGAGAAACCGTGACTCCATGACTCCATGACTCCATGAACCAGATCTCTCCACTTCGGTCGAGATTATAAAAAAATGAATTTGTCGATCCTTCATTGCATTCAGGATGACAACGTCCAGATTAAAACCAAGTGGTTCATTTTTTATTTATGTTTTTTGAAAAGATCGTTGGTTAAGGTATTAAACCGAGAAACCGAGAATTCATGAAACCATGACTCCATGAACCAGATCTCTCCACTGCGGTCGAGATTATAAAAAAAATGAATATGTCGATCCTTCATTACATTCAGGATGACAACGTCTAGATTAAAACCAAAAATCGCTGGTCGAGGTATTCACCTCGATCCTATATGCATCAAGATTGTATCTTGATAATTGCCACCACAATTCCTCGCTGGTCGAGGTATTCACCTCGATCCTATATGTATCAAGATTATATCTTGATAATTACCACCACAACACCATCTATAAAATCTAAGACTTTATTAGATTTTCTGTTCCATTTCATATAAGTGATAACCGCTAGCCCAAAAATCATTTTCGACCCGTGAGATTTTGAATCCTTGCTTTTCATAAAACTTATATGCAAGTTGAGAGGTCCTTACAGTAATTAAATAAATTTCACTATTCTTATTTATATGTGCAATTCTATATTTCGTTAATTGACTTCCAATTCCCCTACCTTGAAAATTGGGGTGTATTACATCCCAAGAGAGTCTTGTTTTATTTTCATTTGGAAAATAATTAATGCCACCTGCACCAACTATTTGATTTTCCTAACCCTGCCAAAAATCATGTTTATATAAATGGTTTGACTGAAGGGTCAGATATTGAGATGGTCAATTCCACTGGTAATATTGTTAAAGAAATGATATCAGTAAAGACAAGTGTCAATTTAGACATTTCAGGTATTCAAAGTGGAATTTACTTTCTTCGGATTTCAAAAAAAGGTAACTTAGTTTCGATGATGAAATTTGTTAAAATATAATAGATATCAAGAATATGAGTAGGAATTTCCTACTCATATTTTACCAAATATGAATATTCATATCATAACTATATTAATTTTTCTAATAAGTATAAACTTTGGTGTTTCACAAGAAGACAATGTTTGGGTTATGAGGGACTTCACCATGAGTTTTTCAAACGGCACAATTCAACTTGACACCTTGAATCAACCAATTGATTTTGCAAGAACGAAAGGAAGTATTTGTGACGAAAACGGAAATTTACTATTTTATACAAATGGTTGTGAAGTAATAAATGCAGATAATGAACTTATGCCGAATGGTGACAGTTTAAATTTTAACAATTATTATGAAGACTGGATTCAAAACTGCGATGGTGGATATTTAGTTTCCCAAGGATTAATTATACTACCTGATCCTGCCAACTCCTACGGATACTATATTATCCACAAACCAACTGAGATGGTAAGTCAAAATGGGAATATAGATTTTATTTCAAATGAATTAAGATATTCTTATGTCGACATGAGATTAAATGAAGGCTTAGGTGATGTAACAACTAAAAATGTTAATATTTTTAATGGTGAACTGAAAAAGACATCTTATCTCACTGCTATTAAACATGATAATAAAAAGGACTGGTGGATTATTAATCCTTCTGAAAAAGGAAATAGTTATTACAAAATGATATTGACAGATGAAGGGTTTACAAAACTAGATAGTCAATCAATTGGACCTCAATTTCATGTACCTCCACCTTTTGTAACAGGAAATTCTAAGTTTTCACCTGATGGTTCACTTTATGCTTATTTCAATGTTAATGACGGTCTTCATTTATATAATTTTAACCGACTAACTGGTGAATTTTCTAATGAACAATTTTTACAATGGCAACAATTTGATCAATTTAATTGGGGTGGAACTATAGAATTTAGTCCAGATTCAAAACTTCTATATATATGCAATGAAGATCAATTATTTCAACTCTCTTTAGATGATATCTCAGATCAAGATAATCTTATCTTAATTGATGAATATGACGGAACTTTAGATCCATTTAAGACAACCTTCTTTTTTATGTCTTTAGCTCCAGATTGTAAAATATACTTAGCTCCAGGTAGTAGTTCTAATGCTTATCATGTAATTCATAGCCCAAATAAAAAAGGACTCGAATGTAATTTTATTCAACGGGATTTAAATTTACCTAAAACTTCTAGTTTAGGCGGTTTTCCATATTTTCCTCGTTATAGAATTGAAGAAGAAAGACCTTGTTTTCATTTTATTTCTGATTGTCCTGAAATTGATGAGCTAATCTTTTGTGAAGAATGGCTTATAGACACTTTAACTAATCTCCAAGTACAAACTACTCAAGAAAATAAATCGCTCTCACTTTCGTCATGGGAAACTGAAAACAATAACTTATTTTACGTTGAGATATGTTCTGAGCAAAACATATGTTCTGGTTCTTTCTATAACTGTGAAGGAAACTTAGTGGGAATATCATTAATGGATAGTATTGGAAATACTGTTTTTATGCCTGATTCTATTGAAAGATACAGCTTTAGTCAGGACTTATGGAATAGTGAAAATGAAATTCCTTTATGTGGCTCATTTGATCAAGATGGAGATGGGTTTCCTTATCATTTAGATTGCAATGATACGATTCCTCAAATTAATCCATCCATGGTTGAAATCCCATATAATTCATGGGATGATGATTGTGACTCGAGTACTTTAGATGATGATCTTGATGAAGACGGATTTGTGTTTGCTGAAGATTGTAATGATACAATTAATACAATTAATCCAAGTGCAGAAGAAATCCCAAATAATGGTATAGACGAAGACTGTGACGGAGAAGATCTTATCACTAAAACAAATGAACCTGCGACAAATCCCAAGATAATTTTCTATCCAAACCCGTCAAAAGAAACAGTTACTATTTCAGTGAAACAAAGAAGTGATTATCTGATTAAAATATTTGATGTAACTGGTAAACTGTTTCTTACAAAAAGTTTTCAACTTGATATAAGTGTTTCAGATTTACCACATGGAATGTATTATTTCTTTGTGTACGACGATCATCTAAAATTACTGGATGTAAATAAGCAAATAATTTTGAAATAATGTTTGTCCATTATTAATCCTTTCCCTCATCTTCGAACAACAATTGCTTATCTGTCCATTTGTATTCTTTTAAGTTCTTCTTAGATAATATTTCTAATTTGACTACTTTCTTGAGCAAACTCCTTCAAGAGCCTTTTTGCTTTTATTATGTTACTGTTAGTACAGTATGCTTGAAAACGCTTGTGCAATAAAAGATGTAGATTCTTATCTATTCTCTTGGTTGTTAAATGGCGGCAAGCTGACCCCCTATCTGTCCATGTTCTGGTCCATTATAGTTTCAGTATAAGCCGATTCAACCTAAAAAATGTCTAGTCTATCTAAATTTGTCTAATCAAAACTTCTGTTTTAATGATATTCGTCATAATACATCCAAAACTATTTTAACGAAAAGCCATAAAACGTAAACATGAAAATCCTATCCATACTTGCGACACTCATCTTTAATAGTGTCCTATTGGCATCTACATTGCCTCCAAAGGCCAATTTAACTGGTCGTGTTTTAGATGCAAACCTAGAGCTCCCATTAGAATTCGCGACCATTTCTGTATATGATGACGCTCAAGCCTTAGTCACTGGAGAGAGTACAGATAGCACAGGATATTTCTTATTGCGTTTGCCTAAAGGCGAATACAAATTACGGTTCGAGTTTATTGGATACCTGTCCATTGATACCACGATTACATTGAATGCGGATTTTGATCTAGGTGAAATTAGAATGACAAGCAATGCTCAAGTTATAGAAGGGGCTACTGTAACAGCAGAACGGAGCCGTTTAACACTCAAATTAGACAAACAAATATTTGATGTAGGTGCAGACATCGTTTCTCAAGGTGGTACGGCTAATGAAGTATTAGATAATGTACCGATGGTTAACGTATCACCAGAAGGCGTTGTGAGTCTCCGTGGTAATTCTGGAGTCAAAGTACTCATCAATGGCAAACCAAGTGCGTTGGCTGACAATAATGCCCTACAAGGTATTCCTGCTTCTAATATCGCAAAGATTGAAGTGATGACCAATCCGTCAGCGCGATATGAGGCAGCGGGCTCTGGTGGCATCATCAATATTATTCTAAAAGATCCTGGCGCCAAAAGTTTTGGAGGACAGGTAAGTGCAACTGTAGGTACTCCAGCAGATTACCGACTCAATGCTAATTTCTCAATAAGTGAAAAGAAGTGGACATATTTTGCTAATGCAGGAATTCGGTATTCTAATTATTTCAGTACTGGTGAGGCCGAACGCATCAGTCAGTTACCAATGGGTACACAAATATTGCGAGAAGATTTGGATCAGGTTCGGAATGATAAAGCAGGCAATGCATTTGCAGGATTTGATTTTCGGCCAACGGAAAAAACGACACTTAGCGCAAGCTATTCCTATTACCACCAAACCAATGACGACCTCTCTGATGTTAATTACACCTATCGTGATGGAGCCGAAAATTTACAGCTTGACTTGTTGCAATCTTACGATTATCTCGAACCCGAAAATTATAATCAAATTGAGGTTTCTTGGGCGCAAACATTTGCAAAAGAGGGTTCCAAACTCTTAGTTTTATTTCAAAATGATTTTTGGAATAATGACGAACAAGAGTTGACGATCGTTACGGAAAGTTTTCCTACAATCTCCGAGGCCTTTCAATTGCGTACCCGCAACTACGAAAGTAGTAATGATTATTTACTACAAAGTGACTATGAACAAAAGTTAGGTGAATTTGGGAAACTAGAAATGGGTTTAAGAGGAGAGATGCGTATTATAAGCAGTGATTATCTAGCTGAGGAAAAATTGGAAAATGAATTTTTAGTTTATAAAGGACTTGATAATTTGGTAGATTATTATGAACGTATTGCAGCAGTGTATATACAATACGCTTTGGAAAAAGAAAAGTGGGGTGTACAAATGGGATTGCGTAGCGAGTACACTAATGTCAAGGTGGAAGAAATGAATATAGAAACTGAGGATATAGTAAAGTCTTACAATTGGGTATTTCCATCAGCTACTGTGAGTTATAAGTTTTCAGAAAAACTGAATGCGAGTTTAGGCTATAGCAAGCGCATACAACGACCAGGATTTTGGCAACTGAATCCTTTTGGTGGCATAGAAAATATAAATGAATTACAGTTTGGTAACCCTGACCTGGATCCCAGTTATAGAGATCTTATTGAATTAAAAGTACTTTACAAAAGTGATAATTTGACACTCTCTCCATTCTTGGCAGTGCACTATATCGATGGTTTTTATGATACTCAGGTGTTGCAAGATAGCAGCGGTTTAGTGACTTATTTTCCAATTAATTTAGATCAAGAGCGCATTCTCAATGCTGGTCTTATATTGACTTATGAACCTATAAAGAGCTGGCAAATTACAGGTGAGTTTAATGCTGCAGAATTCAAACAAAGAGGCTTTTACGAAGGCGTCGATTTTGGAAATTCATTTAAAACTTACAACTGCGAATTAGGCGTCCGTGGAAAGTTACCTTATGACATTAGAATGCAAACCAATTTTTATTACTATGGCGGACAACGTTATTTACAATCCTTTCGTGATCCTTTTTACGGGATCAATTTAGGGCTTAGCCGTAAGTTTTTAGATGACAGATTACAGATATCCTTTAACGTAAGAAACCTTTTTGAATTATCGGTTTATAAGGGTGGTGCGACATTACCTACGTTTACAAATTCTTATGCGAGGCGTTGGCAAGGTCAGCGTATAGGCTTGACTGTGGCTTGGGATATTGGAGCGGATGTAAGAGCACGAAGAGCGCGGGGGAGTATAAGATAGGCTCCCTTTAAATTTCATTAATAATTGGATTGTCTAAATCAACAAAATTGATTTTTCCATTTTCTATTGTATAAGGATATGAAATTAATTTATGTGTGTTAGTGGGCTTATGACTCACCCTTACATTAATTGAATCTATGTCTCCTGATTTTAAGTGAGAAATGCCATCAAAAGCCATGTGACAAAATACACAATTGGCATCTCCATACTTTTTAGCAATCAATTTTTGGATGATGGTTGCATGTTCCCTAGGGTCGATGGTTTCTTTTTCGGGATCATGGTACACAACCATCTGTAGGGTTTTATCTTCTGTCAAAACTGCACCAAACGGAAGGAAAGTCCCATGAGCTTCAATATCTGATGAAGCGATATTTAATGCTTGAGATGAAAAGCTGATCATCTCATTTATAATCTCAGAATTTTGTTTTTTCTTAAACAAATTAAACAATCCCATATACTTGTTTTTTATTGAGTTCTAGATTAATCGCATCCGATAAAAATTAAAAGCGCGACAATCACCTATGATTTAATTGTAAAATAGATTATTCAACTTGGACATCCTAATACATTGACTTAAATTTAAATTTCAGCGTCATATGATTTAATATGCTATCTTGAAGATCATTCCTACAATTATGCTTAATGAATTACTTTGAAGTGTTATTAAAATGAACTCGACTTCATTTCATATCAAATTTAGGCCACATGCATTTAAAGATATTTTGATTGTATTGGTGGCTATATTGATGGTGACAAACTTTGGAGTTTTTAATCAAGCTGCTGCCCAATGTGATCCCTCTACAATAGATCTTTGTGATATAGGGAACAACAGCATTATTCAAGCTTCTTTCCATGCTCAGATCGCCAAAACTTCGAATGGTTATTCTATAACGGGTCAAGATTTTGCACCTAGTGGTACGGTTTACTCAACTGTATTATCAAACATTCCGAGTCCTAATTATTTTATGCCTCCAGGGGTAGTTCCGAGATGGGGTGCGATGGGAGGCAGAACGCAGGCCGTATTTTTAGGAACAAATAATCAAATATATGCCATAGGCGAAGAAGATTTATTGATAGATGCCACTCGGACTAACGGTTCCGCTTGGGGTCTTACCAATCTAAGTTTACCTCCTGGAATTACTGTTTGTGATGTCAATAAGTGGCAAGGGGCCGCGGGCAGTGGCAGTGATAATAATAACAACAATTCAAATGCGACAGGTGATAGGGATGGATACTTGGTTTTTTCTACTGAGGCAGGCGACGCCTATATTACGGGTGATGGAGCTAAATCTTTTCAGTCAGATGCATCTAATAGCGATTGGACAATGCTCGATATGCCTGAAGGTATTTCTGTTTTAAATTTTGGCGTAGGATATCGTACCTTATTAATATTAGGGAGTGACGACAACTTATATGCCGCGGGTCCAAACACATATCTTGGAGATGGTACATCAAATAACTTAACTACGCTTACCAAATTGGTTGTGCAGCCCGATGTCAGTGTTTTTGGCATTGCGCAAATAGAAGCAGGCTTTCATTCTTATTTTGTTTTAGACGGAGACGGGACGGTTCACGTATTGGGCGCAAATGATGAAGGAGCACTAGGCGTTGGAAATAGACAAGAAGTAAGTAGCTGGTCAAAAGTTGGTATGAATTGCGTAGATGGACAGCTTAGAAATGTCGCTTATATAAGTACAATGTCAACGCATGATCATCATATAAGTTCGTCTGCAATATTGGTAGATGGAACAATCAGGTCATGGGGATCAAATAATAAACAATCTATTACGTCTGGTCCAGATATGATTTTTACATGTCCTATTAAACCAACGGGCAACAATAGAAATGCAGTTGCCATATCTAACGGTGGGCATATATCCCCTTATGTGAATACAAATGTTCAAATTTGTAATATTGGTCACAACAGACAAGGTGCTTTTGGTGATGGCAATGACGAAGAAGGAGACTATGGTGAATATCAATGTCGAATTATTCCAGGCATGCCAGAAATATGTGGTACCAAAGAAGCCAACCTAGCCTTAGAAAAAACGGTCAGCAATATGAGTCCCCAGACAGGAGAGGATATTATCTTTACAATCACAGTAACTAATAATGGTCCTGAATCTTCTTCCGGTTCTTTTGTGCGAGATCAATTATCTCCAGCATTTTATTACATTACTGACGACTCAAATGGGCATTACAATAATGCGACAGGATTGTGGAAAGTGGGGCCTTTAGAAGTGGGTGAATCAAGAACTTTAAACATTACTGTGAAAGTGATTGAATCAGGACCTCAAACAAACTATGCACAAATACTCGTCGACAATGAAGTAGACATTAATTCTACACCAGGCAACAATAGCGGAACTGAAGATGATGATGATCTTATCATGTTGGATGTTATGCCCTGCCCAATAACGATAATGGATACTCTTCTTTGTCCTGATGATTCTTTAGCCATAGGTAATGATTGGATTTATGAATCAGGACAATTTATAACTACAGTGCCCACTGCTTTTGATTGCGATTCTTTGCTTATCGCGAATGTTTCATATGTCATTGAACCACCAGCACCGCAGTTAGAAATCGACTGTGATGCACTCGAATATAATTTAAGTGTGGATGATGGGACGACCTGGTTTATAACTTGGGACAACGGCGATGAAGGTTTTGAAACAGTTTACAATAATACTGAAAATCAGGTCTCACTCATTTTAGAATCTGCTCCAAACTGTGTTGAACAAATTGAAATTGACTTACCACGCATTGGTAACTTTAATGATATACCTACACTAAGTGACATTACAGTTTTACAAAATACTTTATTTGAAATAAATCTTGGACTAGACACACAAGAGTGGCAAGTAGAGTGGTCTCCAGAGTCGGTTGTAGATTGCCCTACCTGCATGTCTGCAAATTTCTCAACAGCAGAAAGTACAAATGTTATCTTGTATTTAGAGCATATTTCAGGTTGCAGCTATGAGTCTTCTTTTTTCTTGACTATCGAAAAACAACCAGAGCACTTTTATGCGCCTAATGTTTTTTCACCTAATGGTGATTCAAATAATGATGTATGGTCGTTCTTTACTTCTCAAAATCTCACCATTGAAGAGTGCAGCATATATGATAGATGGGGTAATCTGATGTTCAGATCTAACTATCAGGTTCCTCAATGGGACGGCAGGAATAATGGTGTGAATTGTGCACAAGGTGTTTATGTATACATGATAAAGTATCTTGATTCTAATAATGAAAGCCAGAAGGTAGCTGGGGGTTTAACGCTGTTGAGATAATGTAACGGCCTGTAATAAAAATTGAAAAACACGAAACTCTTAAAACTCTTAATAGCCTCGGAAACCCTCAAAACCCTAGACACCCTCGACACCCTCTGAAACTTTGTAGAGTTCTTTTAATATTTCTGGATAGAGATGAAAAGTAAATAACTCAACTTCTTCTGCTTGGCCTTCGCCAATGATTTCCATGAAGTAAGTACCACATTGAAAGAGCACAGCTTCTTGAGCATTGATTTTAATTTTTCCTGAGAAGAACATAATCGCATTGCTGTATTTTTGAAAATTAAACACATCCTTGATTATGAAATATACTATAATGTTTTATCGGCGGTTTAATAATAGCTTTTTCTATTAAACTTCTGCCTTTGTAATTGAAAGATTGTCTGTCTATAAACATAGTTTCAATTCAATGTTTAGTTTATAATTAAAATGAACTTAAGTTTAATTAAAGGATTTCTAGTTAACAGGAAAAGTATTTGCCCTAAGCAAACACATACTTGTAAGCGGATGCTATAACATCTTAAGTTTTAAAATCTACATACCATTGAAAGGAGTCTTCAATAATCTTTTCCTTTTCTTGTTTTATATATTCTAAGTAGGCGGCTGCGATTGGAGAAAGCTTTTTATTTTTCAACCAAATGAGTCGCCAATGTGTAGAAATAGGAAGTCCTTTAGATGGTATGATATATAACTGTTTTTTAGTAATTTCATTTTGCATACCAATTAGCGGGAGAATAGAATAACCTAATCCAGCGATCACGGCTTGTTTGACGGCCTCATTGGATGTCAATTTGATACTTTTCCTTTTGGTAGGGTTGCCTAGGTATTTCTCCATGGCTCCTCGAGTTGCAGATCCTTCTTCTCTATAAATCACAGGATAATCTTTTTTGAACTTTGGTTCCTTTCCCACTAAGAATAGTTTATTGTCCAATAGGATTTCTTCATGGACTTCTATTTTTTCAGGAACAATAGATACGAGAGCAAAGTCAACTTCATTCTCTTTTATATTTTTCATTACTATTGTTTTATTAGAAACATCCAATGTCAAATCAATACCTGGATATTGATTGATAAATCCACTTAAAAAAGAAGGGATAACATATTTGCCCGTAGAGGCAGAAGATATTCTTAACTTTCCTGTAAGTAGTCCTTCGTATTCTTTTGTCTTGTATCTAAGGCTGTCGGCTTCCTTTAAAATGTTCTCTGCAATCTCTGCTATGGACTTACCAAAGTCAGTTAAAATCATCTTCTTACCTGACTTATCAAAAAGAGCAATATTAAATTGATTTTGAAAATTTCTAAGTTGAATCGATAATGCGGGTTGTGTCATGTACATCTCAGCAGCAGCTTTTGTAATGCTCTGAAACTGGGCAACTTCTAGAAAAACCTTTAATTGATGTATGGTAAAATTCATAAATACGCGAGTTAATAAACATCTACATAGAATAATTAAATAGCGCTTGTTTGTCTCCTCTTTTTATATTATTTCGTACAGTTGACAGCCAAGACATTATATGCTAGTCCATAATTAATTTACCTAACATAAAAAAAGCACAACCCAAATCTATAAAAATATTTTATAGATACTATAAAATATATAAATTGTGTTTATGGATAAAACCCCTCATATTTGACTCAAAATAAGAACACAACACACAAGAAATTGAATTTATAATATTTAAAATTTTTAAACCTAAAATTAAATACCATGCAAGTTGATCAAATTAATAAAAACATAGAAATATTAAGTGGGAGTTTCACGCCATCGGAAGTAAGTGATCTATTATTAAAATCAATCGATCATCAAATTAATAATTATAAACTTAGAAACCTATCTAACTGGATTCACGATCACAAATGCGATCAAGCTTTTTATAACCAAAAGATTGAACAATTAGAAAGTAGAAAAAAGGAATTGCAAGAGGTAATAACGGAAGCCCAATCTGTTGGATGTAACATAGATTTAGCAGAGAAACTAGAATTAAAATTAGATAAGCGAGATTATAAATTTGCTATGAGCTAGTATCCTGAACAATAACTTAAACTTAATTGTGTACAATTATTTTAATCGTCCTGCAAGGGGTAAAAAAAATGAATCTAAATGCAAGTTAGTATTGAAAAAAAGCAAACGCAAAAAATTAATACCAGTCAAATAACTAAAGTCGCAGTAGCTATGGGTGATGGCATCGGTCCAGAAATCATGAAAGCGACGCTTAGAATTATTGAAGCGGCGGGTGCTAAAATAGAACCTGAATTTATTCAACTTGGCGAACAAGAATATCTTGCTGGAAATACATCGGGTATTGCCAAACAAACTTGGGAAGTTATTAAACGCAATAAGGTTATTTTAAAAGCACCTATAACTACACCCCAAGGTAAAGGATATAAAAGCTTGAATGTAACACTTCGTAAGTCCCTTGGACTTTTTGCGAATGTCAGACCCGTGAGTGCACTAGATCCATTTGTGACTACTGGACACCCTACAATGAATGTCGTAATAATTAGAGAAAATGAAGAGGACCTATATGCAGGAATCGAACACCAACAAACACAAGATGTGGTCCAATGTCTAAAACTTATTACACGTCCAGGATGTGAGAAAATTATTCGTTATGCTTTTGAATATGCTCAAGCTTATGGACGCAAAAAAGTGACCTGCATGGTCAAGGATAACATTATGAAATTGACTGATGGTTTATTTCATCGAGTCTTTAAAGAAATTGCAGTAGAGTATTCTAAAATTGAAACAGAAGTTCAAATTGTTGACATAGGTGCGGCACGACTAGCGGCGCATCCAGGAAGGTATGACGTTGTTGTGACTACAAATTTATATGGTGATATTCTTTCTGATATTGTTGCTGAAATAGCGGGTTCAGTGGGTCTAGCAGGATCTGCTAATATTGGAAAAGAGATAGCTATGTTTGAGGCTATTCATGGTTCAGCTCCTGATATTGCCCAGAAAAATATAGCAAATCCTTCGGGACTTATAAATGCTGCTGTAATGATGTTAGCTCATATCGGTCAAGCCGAAATAGCAGATAAAGTAAAAAACGCATGGTTGACTACAATTGAAGATGGTATACATACTCTAGATGTATTTAAAGAAGGATGGAGTACAGTAAAAGTCAGTACCGATAAGTTTGCTGATGAGGTGATAGCTAGATTGGGTATGACCCCAAGTAAACTCACACCATCTCAACTTAATGCAGGAAAAGGAAACATAATTATCAATGATTACGAACGCAAAGTTAAAAAGAAAACCTTAGTAGGCGTAGATGTATTTTTAGATTGGCAAGGTGTAGACCCCAAAAATATTGGCGACCGATTAGCTAATCTGGATGATGAAAAGATGCGGTTAAAAATGATCACGAACAGAGGTGTTAAAGTTTATCCAACAGGCCATGAATATACATATTGCACAGATCACTGGCGCTGCCGATTTGTGGCCACAGATGCAAACACAAATGGGTCAACTCCGATGTATAAAGAAATACCTTTCGAATCTGTTTTGTATTTAATGGACAAGTTAAATAATGCGGGTTTCGATATTATCAAAACTGAAAACCTTTATGAGTTTGAAGGGAAACGCGGGTTTTCTCTGGGACAAGGAGAATAATATATAACTAATTAAAAATAGAATTGATTTATGAAATAAAAAATTTAATGATTTGATTTCCAAAGTATGAAGAAGTTCATACCATCCCCAGTTGGTCGCGCCATGGCAATTAACTGGGGATTTTTATTAATGATATTTTGGCTCGGGATGAATAGTAAAATGAAAAGTCCCTTTCTCTCAAATAAATTCTGAATTTATCAAAGATCCCTAACAAAATCCAAAAACACCTTTTTGTGCAATTCCAAATCCATGTCAGGAGACAGTGCAGCACGCACGATATAATCTTTGTCCCCTTCTTTGGTGGTACCTTGTGTAGACGTGGCAGGCACAGTCCAATAACATCCTTTCAACTGCCCATAGCTTACGCAAAATTTGCTTTCATGCGGAATTTCTGAAATCATCAAATGAATTAACTTCAGATTCAAAGCTCTTTTAAATTTTTCTTTTTCTTCCTCAGTATTTCCTTGAGTAGGAAGATCCAATGAAAATACAGATGGTGTAAATCCTTCTGCTGCTAGGGATTCTGAAACGAAATTAATTTTAGCTTCTGGTAAAGTCTCACCGATAAAATTCACAAAGCTGCGGGTGTTCTTGTAAGCTTCTTGGATTCTTACTTTCATTGAAGGCAATTGCTCGGACAATATTTCGATTTGAGTGTCAGTTGCCTCATTATCGCAAAGCCTGAGATGCATTTCTATTTTTTCCATTAAAGCTTCTGCCTTAGTATTACTCACACAATAACCTGCATTGCATTTTCCGCCACTAGGAAATTTAGATCCACTCGCATAGGAGATGGTTTTTACATCTGATAATATTTTGCCTTCTCCTAAGAATTGCACATTAGGACAAAACGTCTGGTCCAAAATAAATACCGGGGCAATAGCTCTTTCACCATTTGTCGTTTGACGTTCCTTTTTCAAAGCGTCGTTTAGCTTTATAAGATCAGGTACTTCTACTCTAGGGTTTGTCGGAATTTCCGCAATGATAAAAGGTATCGCATCTTCTACAGCAAGTGTAGCTAAAATGGCATCCACACTTTGAGTCATTTCTTCACCATCATCCACAGGTAAATCCAAGACCTCTACATTTTCGATGCAAGCCGCAACACGCCTAGCTTGGTCATTTGTCCCACCATAACAGTTTGGTGGCACTATAAATTTAATAGCTTTCCCCTTATAGTTTTCTTGAGCATGGTGAATCAATCCCATCATAATCGCATATTGAATGGATAGCCCACTTGAACCTAAAAGCGCATTGGAGTGCAAACCCGTAATGTCTTTGATGGCATTTAAAACAATGGTTTTGGAGTTTGTTATATTATGATTTTGATTGTCATTAGACGATGTTGCAGTTATCTTTTTCAAAACTGACAGACAATCGACTGGCGTCATGGCAATAGTTTCTCTTCTACGGACATGTTGGATTTCAGAGATATACGATTCATTGAGCTTACCATTTACTATTATGATTCCTCCAAACTTGGCATCAACACTAACAAGAAAGTCAATATTTGGAGTCAACTCAAAATTATAAATGTCATTCTGTTGTGAAATAAAAATACTGCTTTCTGCACTTTTGTTAATCTCATTTTTATTTTCAATTTGTTTTAATTCAAATGAATAAGCATAGACATACTTAATTATTTCACTATTTAAAAAGCCTGGTAATTCTCCTTTATAATAAATCGTTGTGTCTTTCTTCGTCAACAGGTTTTTTCTTAAAACGGCTAAAATTGGTGTCACCCTAGATGAAAAGCTGATGACATTTTCTGCCTCTAGCTTATTGGATTTAGCTATAAGCCATTCAAGAATGCATGATAATGGATGACCTAATCTGATGTAGTCATAAGCAGTACATAATTTATTAAGTGCAGTTGAGTCAAAATTGTTATCCTTAAAAAGGATTTCAAACTCCGCTAAGAACTTAGTTTTAGCTAATTCTTCGTTATAAATATCAAGACGGTGAGTTGTTAAATTCAACCAGTCACTGGGCATATTTGCTAGGACAGATTTGATATAATTTAGTGTTTTGTAGGCTTCCATTAATATCATCTATAGATAGGTCAGCAAGATACATTAATTAACTTTTCTTATGTGCTTACTAGTCGATTTGTAAAAACTTTGGCAAATATAATTGGTCATTTCAATTGGGATTATGCATTACATTTTAAGATTGATACATATGTGTAATAGCTAGAGAATCTAACCTACAATTGTTATACTTGTTTCTTTATAAGTCAAATCTGTCGTTTAATTTTTTACAAATTCTTTTACTTTAACAGTATTGTCAGAATACAACTTTAAGCAGTAATTGCCTGGTATGAGTTGGTGCATTTGTAGGGAATAGTCCATAGCATTGACAACAGGGACTTCTATAATAGTTTGACCTAAGCTATTAATCACTTCTAACTTATGAATGCAGCTGCTAAACTCAACCTCTAGATAGTTGTATATATGATGTGGATACAATTTAAACTCAAAATCAGACAATACGTTTTCATTAGATAGAGCTATATCTCCTTTTATAAAAATGCCTGATCCTGTTTTTTGTTCGGCATTTGCCAGCAGAAAGATTTGATGCCACAATAGCCATTGATTACCATCGCCATAAAGTCGTCATCTGTATACATCAAAGGGTGTGGCGTCGTTAAATTGGGCGTCACCAAAATGCAAAATAACCTTAGGTGTGGCTAGCTACGGAAGATTTAACCAATCAAACATATTGTCCATGTGAGACATAATCAAATGGAATAGAGACTTGTGCGTTTGTAAAAAAAGCTTGCGTTACTAATCCTATACTGAAAATTAATCTTTAATAGACATGCCACAAAATTATCTCCTTAAGATATAAAATTTTAATTGAATTCAAATTACAAAATTTCTTATCTGATTCAATACGAAAGATAGTTTGCCACCTTTTTTTATACCAAATAATTAATCATAATATACTCTAGACTTTCATTCAAGACGCCGCGGGTACATTTCTGTATTATTAAGAAAATTTTTAGTTATCGTATAATGATCAATGTTCTCTAGAGGCGTTTTTGTCATTGATGATTCTGTTTTCATACAAGTTACTTTTGATAATAGACATCAATATTGGCGAATTGTTATAATGATAAATTGAGAATTGAATTAGCTAAATGTTCTTTAATAAAACAAATAAGAGAAAATTGTTTAGAAGGAGACAAAGCCGCTTCTGGTTCATCTAAAGGTAATGGGTTTTGTTGCGTTGCATTTATAATTAAGATTTGATATAAGTCATTGAATTTGTCTTTTAAAATTACCTAATGAGGTAGCGCATTTCTCAATCCTTACTCTAAGTAAGTATAGCAATTACATCAGAAAGGATAGCATCACTATGTACACTTACAAATAAAGAATGCTTTAGAATAAAGACCATTTCTTGGTTTTGAATAGATCAAAAGGATTATCGAAAACAATCTTTTGAGGAGTTCTGTATTAGCGGAGCTTTATATCTTTAAGCTTACCAAAGTAAAAATCTCTTTTTGATAAGACTTATAACATTTACCGATAGTCATAAAAATGTGGCCATTTATACAAATTTCCATACCGTTTGTCATAATCCAGAAATAATTAACGCTTATAGTCGCATCTTAGAATAGGCTTAGCCAATCATTAAGCTTCCATTAGTTTTTATGTTTTGCAATCGCATTTTGATTTTTTTTCGTTAAAAAAGGAACTTTCTACTCGCTGGCCTTAAGACAGTAATGTCATTTATATACTGATACTCTATATTGTACAGTGATCTAAATTATCTAAATGCCATTTTTATTAGCAATAAATTGATGTCTACCCTGACCAAATCTCCTTTTTATAAGCACTTTAGAGCATAATTTATTAATTTGAGATTAGTTATGCTAAAAGAACAATTCATATTAATCTTGTTTCTATTTATAAGTGTCAATTTAGATGCACAAAAGAGATTTATAAATCAGGATGTTTTGCCTTTATCAGAAGATGAAACTTACTTGCTTCCTGCATTAGATAATGCTGCCTTAAAAGCGCAATATTCAACCAATCAAAAAAGTAAAAATCGTTTTGCTGAACCAAGAGATGTGTTTGTTAGTCCACATTCAACAGGTGTTTGGGAGTCTACGAAAAGTGAAGTACTTATATGGAGACAAGCGATCAAATCACCAGAGGCACATTCTTTAAATCTTGGATTTACCAAATTTAAATTAGAAGGGTCTGCAAAACTACTTATTTACAATACAGAAAAATCAGAAGTTTTAGGTCCTTTTTCCAAGATGGATAACGATGATCATATGCAATTGTGGACACCAATTGTTTCTGGGGATGAAATTATTATCGAATTACAAGTTGAAGCTAAAGACAGACAAAAAATTGAATTAGAATTGACAAAGGTCAATCATGATTTTAAAGGTTTTCAAAAAAGTTTATCGCAAAGTTGTAACCTAGATGTGATCTGTGGTGAAGCAGATGGATGGGAAATTGTAGATGACTATCGAGATATTATAAGATCAGTAGGTGCATACACTTTAAATGGAATAGATCAATGTACGGGCACATTGATTAATAATGCCAATAACGATTGTACGCCATATTTTTTAACAGCAGACCATTGTAATGTAACAGCAGCAACAGATCAAACAGTAACCGTTTATTGGAATTTTGAAAACTCATATTGCAGGCAGCCTTTAAGTTCAGAAAGTGGCGGATTAGGAGATGGTTTAAGAAATCAATTCAATACAGGTGCCATATTTAGAGCTGGTTTTGAAAAATCAGATGCGACCTTAATAGAATTAGACGATAGAGTGAGTACTGACTACAATCCTTTCTTTGCAGGGTGGAGTAGGTCAACTGAGCAAGCTTCAATGGGTATTTGTATTCACCATCCGGGTGTAGAGGAAAAACGTATAAGTTTTGAAATGGACCCTGTTTTATTTGATGAGAGTAGTTTAGATGTAACGCGTTTAATAGTTGATGATTGGGATATAGGCAGCACAGAAGTAGGGTCATCAGGATCACCGCTTTTTAATCAAAACAAACAAATAATTGGTCAGCTAGAGGGCGGAGCCGCTGCGTGTTCTAATAACGCGTCTGACAATTATGGTTGGTTTAGAAGATCAATGGAAGGCGATGGTACACCTGAAGGCAGTTTACGTTTTTGGTTAGATCCTGATAACACAGGAGTTGTGAGTATTGATGGCAAAGATTGTAATTTATTTGTTCAAGCTGATGAAAGAAATTATAAAATTTGTGCAGGTGCTTTTGCAAGTGTCATTGCAAATATAAAGCCTTTTGGCTTTGGCGATAACGTAAGCTATACTTTAGAAGACGATGATAATTTAAATGTATTATTTGAATTTGAAAGCGGACCATCTTCTAATTCTAACCGAATAAATATCACAAATATTCTGGATCCTGGAATTTATGTTGTACAAATAAAAATTTCTGATGGTACAACTTCAGTGATCCATGATTTAAATATTGAAGCATTTGATTACCCTCAAATACCATCACTGATTCTCCCAGCTAATGGTGACCAAGAGGTGTCTATTATTCCTACATTAAACTTTGCTGCCTCAAATTTTGAAGAGTTAGAAATACAAATTGCAACAGATGATAATTTTAGTAATATTATATATAATCAGATTATTCTAGATCAAAGTTTCCAAGCATTATTGGAAGGTGGTATTGAATACTTTTGGAGAGTAAGAGCTATCAATATTTGTGAGGTTTCTGATTGGTCTCCAATGTTTGTTTTTAAAACTGCAGCTGTCTTTTGTACAGTTATTCATTCTGACGAGGAACCAGTTGATATTGGTACTAATCAAGGTGCAACGGCATCAATGTCTATTAACTTTCCGTATGGCGTAGAAGTGAGTCAAGTTTCAATTGAAAATTTAGTAGGGGAACACACCTATATTTCAGACTTAAGTGCTAGTCTATCTTTTAATGATAAACAGTCCATTTTATTTTCAAGAATTTGTAAAGATGAGGAAAATTATGATTTTGGATTCGCGGATAATGCGGCTTCCTTCAATTTCCCATGTCCACCGATAAATAAAAATTCATTTATACCTTTTACGCCTTTAAATGTTTTTAATAGAGAATTTGCTGGAGGTGTTTGGACAATTGACATGGTAGATGAAATTCAATTAGATGGAGGGTCATTAGATGCATGGAGCTTAGAAGTTTGTTTTACAGAAGCTGTAATACCTGTAATAATTCCAGAGAATCACTTACTCAATGTTTGCAATGGTTCGCCTTTAGTTATACCTGTATTTGTGTATGCTGAAGGTGTTAGTGATTTTGATGTCTCTGTCAAAAACGTATTTGTTGATATTGCTTCAGAGTTTAATTTAGATTCTAATATTTCTAATCATGGTGAAATTGTGATAAATGATTTTTCATCAATAGCCAAAGGCGACTTTCTCATTATTGAATTATTTAATGCAGATAATAATGAAAAACTTGCGCAGGCTGTGATTCAAATACAAGACTTTGTAGATGTGCCTGATGCACCACAGATTGATTTTCCAATAGCTAACACTGTTGTGGATGCATTGTCATTTGCTCAAATTAATTGGACAGGTGATGCAGCTCTTAATACAACAATTGAAATAGCGCGCGATGATCAATTTCAAGATGTTGTCTTTTCAGTTAATGTGGCATCTACAACGACTTCTGATATAGATGTCTCATCTTTTAGTCAAGGGGAATATTTTATAAGAGTAGCCTATGTTTTACCTTGCGGTAGCGTATACTCGGATGTCGTTCGGTTTGATTTATTGAATCCTTCGTCTATTGATGATAATTCTCTGGCTTTAGGTATTAAAATTTATCCCAATCCAAGTAGCAATATTTTTAATATTGAATTACCAGATGTTGCTTTCGATAATCTGACCTCTCAAGTATTTGATTTGCAAGGAAGAAATATCGCCACACCAGTGATGCGTCTTAGTAACGGCTTATATAAGTTAGATCTGACAGAATATCAAAATGGGATCTACTTCTTAGATATTCGACTTGATGGTAAATTAGTGCAGGAGAAGTTAGTTAAGATATCAGAATAAAAAAAACCCGCTAACAAGTTAGCGGGTCATAGGTTTTATTTGTAATGCTGTTTATGTCACAGAGACATTAACTGCATTTGGTCCTTTTTTTCCTTCTTCAACATCATAAGAGACCTTGTCTCCTTCTGTAATTGAATTTCCGTCTAATCCGTTGACGTGAACAAAGACATCTTTGCCACCATCATCCGGTGTGATGAATCCAAAACCTTTTTCATCGTTAAAAAACTTTACTGTACCGTTACTCATTGTATAAATTAAAATGTTATTGGGCAAGATATCAACTTAATATCTTTACCACTGATTCCAAAAACGCAATGAAAGTTGTTTAAGTTTCATGTTTTGGTAATTAATTTCAAAAAAATGAGAATTTTTATAGAAAGGTCAATAAAATAGGACTTTAAGAGGGCAATTATTTTCTTATTTTTTAAAATTTATACTAAACCATCTCGAACATTGAGACATCTTTATCGATTTTGTCCCTGAAAATCATGCGTCTAGACTGTCAATAAACGACTTCGCGCTTATAAAAATGATCTCTCGAGCGATATCAGAAATTGTGGATTCGCCTTCTTCATCTTCAACTAAAGTGTCTTCAATAAAGGCAAGAAGGTCCTCCTCCTTGTAATCCTCAAAAAAAGCATCCACAGTTTTAGGCCAACTATTGATGTCTTCTCTGAGTGCCCAATTGTCTTCTTCTGCATCCAAGAATGCATCTAGATCAAATTGGGGTTCCTCTTTTTCTGAAAGCAAGTAGCTATTAAAAATAACTTCAAAACAAAAGAATAGTGTTTTCCTTTCATGTTCATTTAAAGAAGAAAAGGTATTTGATTGAAGATATTCTATCAATTCCTCCTGTTCTAAAAATGTGTTATTGGGTCCTTTTTCCTCTAAGGAATCTAAATATGATTCTATATGTTTTTCATTAATCATGCAGTGATATCTTGGATTATAAAAAAACCATCTTCTCCTTTTTCCTGATACAAGGGCATAAGGATACGGCCTGCATTTTTTATTTTAATTTTTCCCTCTTTGTCGGTTGCAATAAATTGTCCTTCATCAACGGGTTGAAAATTCTTAAAGCCAGGTTCCATTTTAAAATTATCTGATTCTGAAATAGGATGATGTTCCACCAAAGTGGCCAATTCAGGTAAATTACTGGAGTACTCTATAAGCATGTCTTCATGGATATTTTCAACATCAGACCTGTTAACAGCTTTTATTTCTCGCATACAGCAAATGATGCCCGCTATGGCTCTATTAATAGATAAGGGCTCATCGTGTTGTCCTGATTCAAATGTTATGGCGGCAGTATCCACGCCTGTGTTTTCTTTTTTAAAATAATGTAAAGTTGTTCCTTTTATACCTTCTAAGAATCCCGTGACTACAGGTGCGTGTAATGCGGTAGCCATTTCAATTATTTCTGGCGTTTCTTGACAGATCGTAAAAATGCCTCCAAAGGAAGAGGTGGTATGTAGATCTAGAACTATTAGTTTTTCAGGTTTGTATATTGAAATTTCTTTATTGATTATCTCGATTAAACTGAGTAGCTCTTTATCTTCATTGTCATGTAGTTTGGGGTCGATGGAATTTAAGTGATCTAGCTGGGACTTAGAAAAGCACCTGTTTAAATCTTTATTGAGAAATCTTTGATGAGCCTGGTAGGCTGCTAAATTCCCAATGAGGCCTATAAACTTTCCTTTGTATTTAAAGTCTGGATTTTTAATAGGTTCTATCTCCAGCATTTTTAATACGAACGCAATGGCTTTGACCCCTGCAGGTTCATTTCCATGCATGGCACCTAGACAAATCAGTAAGGGGCCTTTTTCTTCGCCTTCAAATTTTCCAATAATTCTATTCATCACGGATGTAAGAAGTTTCTAATTGTTGAGAACAACAAATTTATCAATGCTTTTCTTTAAAAAGTAGTTTCATTGAAGAGATTATCATGAAGAAGTTGAACTTGCCTCTAATCGCTCCTCTAAAGCTAGTGAATAGATGGTATTTACTTCTGTGATGATAGGATACTTTTAGGCTTTTATAAGAAGAGCAACAAACTTTAATGGAGACCTAGCATAATGATTTTTTTTACACTTTCAAATGCTAAATATTTTATTTGTAGAATTGTCTACAATAAATAAATGTATTATTTCTTGCCTTTTTTTAATTCGATTTGATGTCTTTTCCAAGACCACAAATGTAAAGTAGCAAGAGTTCTGTAGGGCTTCCATTTTTCGGCTATCTGAGTCAAAGCTTCTAAAAGCGCTTTCTTTTCTTTTTTGATTTTATATATTTCAGCCATTGCTTGTCTAATAGCCAAATCTTTGAGAGGTAAAACATCTGGTCTTTCAAGTTCAAAGATCAGGATCATTTGCACAGTCCATTCCCCTACACCTTTAATTTCTGTTAGTAGCTTAGTGATTTCCTCATCAGATAATTTTGACCAATCTTTTTTAAATAGTTTTTTCTCTATAAAGAATTCGGCAATGTTTTTTACATAATGTGTTTTTTGATTTGAGAGCCCTACTGCTTTGATTTGATCATGATCATGTTTCAATAAATCTTTGGGCTTATATTTTTCATTTCTCATCAGAAAGCAAAAACGTGCGTAGATTTTGTCTGCCGCTTTATATGAGATTTGTTGGTAAACAATGTTTTTGACCAATTCATTAAAAACATTTCCTGATTTTGACAGATTCAAAGGTTTTAATCCATTCATAATATTTTTAAAGATTGGATCTTTTTTGAGTTGGTTCTTTGCCTTTCTATCTACTGTCATATATGCTTCAAAATAGCATTTTTAGTCTAATATCAAGCTTTTTACACATCGCGTATAGCATGTTCATGCTATTGCAGGTTGAGTTTTGGGTGGATAATTTTGCCTAAAAACCAAAATCATGGAAAACAGATTTGTCATTCCTCTCTTAACGGCCCGCGAAAAGGAGATAATTAATCTTATTGTATTAGAGTATTCAAATAAAGAAATTGCCGAAAAGTTATGCGTGAGTTTTGAAACTATAAAAACACATCGTAAGCACATTAAGCTAAAACTTCAAGTCAAGAATGTGGCAGGCGTAGTCCGAAAGGCCATTATGCACAATTTGTTGAAATCACCACTGAGGCAAGCATTGTAACTACCTATCAAAAAACTTTTAACTCTAAATAATTCAATATTATGAAAGTAAAAATTTTTACGACACTAATTATAGGCATATTATTTTTTGTAGGATCTACTCATGCACAAATTCTAGATGTAGAAAGTACTACAGAAGGGGCATTATTGCCACGAATGACCACTGCACAAAGAACGGCTATTTCCACACCGGCACAATCTGCCCTGGTTTATGATACTACAACAAAATCCTTTTGGTACTTTGACAACACTCAGTGGGTTGAGCTAGGAGCTGGTGGAGGAGGTACTGCCTCTGGAGACGAAATTAAAGACGCAGACAACGACACTAAAATCCAAGTCGAAGAAGGAACTGATGATGATATCATACGATTTGATATCAGAGGTGTAGAACATTTACAATTATCAAGAAGTGCTGGATCAGAATTATTAATAGAACCTAAGAATAATTTCTTTAATGTCTTTTTAGGAGATGATTCAGGTAGAAATGTGACATCTGGTGCATTCTCAAACACCTTTGTTGGAGCTTTAGCTGGTAGAGTAGCAACTGGAGGTAATGAAAACACTATAGTAGGAACAGAAGCAGGAGCAGCTATTACTACAGCAAGTGGAAATACAAATATCGGAAGATGGTCTGGGAGAGATATTACGGGTTCACAAAACACTACACTAGGATATGCTTCAGGACAAAAAGATACACTTTCTTCATTCAGTACTATCATAGGAGCCTACTCAGGTCAAAATTCATCTGGAAATCGCAATACTTTGATTGGATACGGAGCAGGGCAAAATAATGAAGGGTCTTATAATGTTTTTCTTGGTAGATTTGCAGGACAAAACAGCGTGGGGAGTGATAAATTATACATAAACAATACCGGGGCCGATAGTACTGGTGCACTTGTTTATGGAGAGTTTGACACAAAATGGCTGAGAGTAAATGGTGCCTTTAATTTGGGAACATGGGATAGTGGTAGTTCAGGGTCTTTAGATGCACAAATGAATTTATCTGGTGCACATAACTCTGGTGTTAATAATGGTTCTGCAACAGGTACATACAAATTAAAAATTGAAGGGTATAACAATGACGGTTTAGTTGTATATCCTATTCATGTAATGGATGAAAATCTGCAAGTAGATTTCTATTTGAAAAACAGAGATTCTCCAAATGGTAACACTCCTCAAATGTATTTTGCTGGAGACTATGCTATTGGCGCAGAAAAATGGGCGACTGGTTATAGACTTTCTGTAGATGGTAAAATTGCTTGTGAAGAAGTCATGGTTGACCTTTCTGGTAGCTGGCCTGATTATGTATTCCAACCAGAATATGAATTAAAATCTTTAGAAGAAGTACAAAATCATATCAATGAAAAAGGACATTTACCAGGTGTACCTTCTGCTGAAGAAGTGGAAGAGAACGGTATTCAGGTAGGTGAAATGAATAAAGTGTTGATGGAAAAAGTGGAGGAATTGACCTTGTATATTTTAGAACAAGACAAAGCTTTGAAAGCAGCTGAAGCGGCAAGAGTAGAGCTTGATAAAAGATTACAAGCTTTAGAAAACAAATAGAGATCATTTATAAACCTCAAAATTAGAATTATGAAAAATTCATTTTATAAAAAGATCTCTGTTCTTGTACTTTGTACTTTGTACTTTGTTTGTTTGTGTATCACAATTATCTGCACAAACATTGACACTCAAAGAACAATTAGATGAAAAATTAGCAGACAAAACAACTTTGAAAGAAGTCATGGATGAAGTGTATGCTTTCTACGAAACACTCCCTGAAGATATTAGAGAAAATGGTGGAGATGGTTTAATGAAGATGAAACATTGGGCAAGGTACGAATGGTACATGTCAAGTCGATTGGGTGAAAACGGAGAGTTTGTAAATATTACAGAAATGCAATCGGCACAACTCAAGAGAATCGGACAAGACAATAATAAAGCTATTGCAGGAGATTGGGAAACCTTAGGACCTATCACTAGTCCTTACAGTAACAATAGTGGTAACTCTTATGCAAATGGAACAGGCAGAATTGATAGAATTGCATTTCATCCAACAGATGGTGATATCTTTTATGTAGGTGCACCCTATGGTGGTATCTGGAAGACAACAGACGGTGGTGATTCGTGGGAAGCTAAAGGGGATTATTTGGCCTCAATAGGATGCTCCGGTATTGTTGTAGATTGGAACGCACCCAATACGATTTATAATTTGACAGGAACAGGTGATGATAGCACAAATGGATATCAACCCTTTGAAGGATTTAGTAAACCTACTATAGGTGTATATAAATCAACAAATGGTGGAGATACATGGGCACCAACAGGTACTATGCCATTACCTTCTGGAGTCACTTCTCATAGACCTTTTGAATTGATTCAGAACCCCGTAAGGTCAGGAGAATTATTGGCCGCTACTTCTGCAGGTCTATTCAAGACTACAAATGGTGGCAGTACATGGAGCAGAATATTAACAGGAAATTACTTTGATATAAAAATCAAATTGGATGCTGCTGGAAATACAATTTATGCAAGTGATGCGACAACTGTTTATGTATCTACCAATGCAGGTACATCTTTTGGCTCATTACAATTGGATTCCAGTGCAGAAAGAATTGATTTGGGAGTTTCACCATCAAGCACAGGAGTAGTTTATGCCTTTGCAGGAGGCGCTACAGGTACTGGATCATTTACGGGTATCTGGAGATCAACCAACTCTGGTGCAAGCTGGTTTACAAGAACCACTACACCAAATATCTGTGGTTACGAATTAGATGGTTTAGATGATATTGACCAAAGTATTTATGATCACTCTTGTACAGTACATCCTACAAACTCAAATATATTTATAACAGCTGGAGTCAATTTGTGGAAATCAACAGATGGTGCTGCTACTATGACAAACTTAACCAAATGGTCTGAAAATCAAGGCGGAGCTGCAGCTGCTGGCACGGCATATGTTCACCCTGACCATCACAAATTGGCATACAATTCTGTCAATGACAAATTGTATAGTTGCAATGATGGAGGTCTTTGGGAAAGTACTGATCATGGAGAAACCTGGACGGATATAAGTTCAGGCTTAGACGTGGGTACGTATTACCATATGACGCCTTTTCCTGGAAATCCTTACAAAATACTAGGTGGCCTGCAAGACAATGGCGTAAAATTCAGAGCCATTGCAGATTCTAATTTTGTCCACATGTTTGGTGCAGATGGTTTTGATGTAGGTTTTGTTGCTGGAAAAGATAATGAATTTTATGCATCAAATAATACCAGTGTGAGACGATATACCTATCCTAATGGCAACCAAGTAAATGCAGGAGCAGGTACGGGAAGTATGTTTTTCAAAGTCGTTAAACCTCACCCTACAAATGAAAATATTGTTTTTGTAGGTGGTAGTAATATTTTTCGATCTACAAATAAGGGAGCAAGCTATTCTGATAGAGGTTCCTCAGGATCATGGGACATAGAGTTTGCACCTTCTGATTCACAAATTATGTACGCAGCTGGTGGTGGCAGTTCATTTCCTGGCAGCAATAGTGCCTCATTGTACCGATCCTCAGATGGAGGTATTAATTGGACAGACATTGGTAACGGTACAAACTGGCCAACGAATGCCAATTGGAATAAAATTACAGGCATTGCTGTTCACCATACGGATCCCAATCAATTGTATATTTCTTTTGGCGGATTTATTGCAACAGGACCTAAAATTTTATACTCACCTAACGGAGGTTCAAGCTGGACAGACTTTACCTACAACCTACCTAACACACCTATACATTGTATAACTATATCTTCTAATAACAGAATTTATATAGGCAGTAATGAGCAGGTTTTTAGAAGAACTGGAGGGACTACAACTTGGGTAGATATCTCTGATAACTTACCTAGAGTGCCTGTCACAGACATTTATATTGATGAGAACATTGGGCATCTACAAATTTCGACTTTTGGCAGAGGGGTTTGGCAATTTGACTATTGTACTAATGATCTTAATCTTACTGAAAAACAAGAAGGCACATTGGAATATAAAGTCAATAATATTTTGACTGCCAGTACAGAAATTCCAGGTGATCCTGTAAATGATGTTCTTTATTCCGCCAATGGGAAAGTAGAATTAAAACCAGGTTTCAGTGCAAAAGAAGGAAGTAAATTTGTTGCTAAACATGATCTTTGTGATAATCCAGCTCAACCATTCCAAGAAGGAGATCAAGAAGGAGAATCTTCAAAGAATTAAAGAGACAAGAATTTATAATTTTAAGATAGGAGGCTTCTGGTAACAGTGGCCTCTTGTTATTTTAACTGATTTGTATCCTTTTGTGTAGGACATATGTTCAAGAAATAGCGGAAAGTAATTTAAGCGGCTTTAGAATGTAATAAAATTAGGATAAATTAGTGGTAGTCAATGGCATCGTGTACTCAATGCACTCAATGGGTCTTCAGTAACTAAGGTTAAATCAAAGAAATGCAGGCATTAAAGATTATCATCATTTTTATTTGTTCTTCTTATATTTTAATGGGACAAGACTCCCTTAATATGAGCAAGGCAGGCTTTTGGGGCCCATCTGGTATGCCGCAACACCAAGGCGTAACATTCAATGATATTTGGGGTTATACAGCTTCTGATGGCAGTGAGTATGCTATTTTAGGTAATGCAGATTCTATCTTAGTCATTGATGTGTCGATTTGTTCAGACCCACAACGTGTGTATGGTTTTAAAGGAGGCAACAGCACAGTATGGAGAGATTTTAAAGTATACAATGATCATATGTATGCTGTTTGTGATGCTTGCACAGAAGGGCTTCATATTTTTGATATGTCAGGACTCCCTTCCGGGAATGTTACTCATGTGGCACAAGAGACTTCATTTTTTGCGAAAGCACATAACATATATATCGACACGTCAGAACAAACACTATATGCTGTTGGGACAAATACAGTCAATGAAGGACTGGTGATTATAGATATTTCTACGCCAGCTTCACCCACACTGATACAAAATGTTTTCTTAGATCAAGAAGCAGGTGAACCGTCGAATAACTATTACGTCCATGATGTTTTTGTTCAGAATGACACAGCCTATTGTTCTCATGGTTATCAAGGATATTACATATGGGATCTCACAGATTTAAATAACATAGATTTATTAGGGAGTTATAGTATGCCAAACTCAGACTACAATCACAGCAGTTGGATTAATGACGCAGGGACTTATGCCTACTATGCGGAAGAGGTGCCCGTTGGTAAACCCATGGCAGTTGTAGATTTAGCCAACTTGGGACATCCGGTTAATGACATTAATGTTGTCCATACATTTAAAGATCCTTTGGCTGCTAATTCAAATTTGGTGACACCTCATAATCCATTTGTAAAAAACGATACATTATATATTTCTTATTATGAAGATGGCATTAAAGTGTATGATTTAGCCAATCCTGCTTTGCCAAGTCTCATAGGCTACTATGACTTCTATACAGATAACGGTGACAATTATTCTGGTTATAATGGTAATTGGGGCGCATATCCTTTTTTAAGTTCGGGTTGTCTTTTGGCCTCAGACACTAAGTATGGATTGCACACATTAAAAATGGAAGACTGTACGCCCGTAGATACTTATTATGAAGATTTGGATGGTGATGGTGTTGGTAACAGCTCAGTGAGTTTGGATGCGTGTATACAACCACCAGGTTATGTAACTATTGGTGGAGATTGTGACGATAATGATCCCAATAATTTCCCGGGTAATCCAGAAGTTTGTGATGGTCAAGATAATGATTGTGATGGTATTCCCGATGAAGATGACCCTGATTTTGTAGGTCTAAATACATTTTATGCAGATGTAGATGGAGATACTTTTGGTGACTTAAATAACACGATTATAGCTTGTTTGCAGCCGGCGGGCTATGTTTTAGATAATACAGATTGTGACGACAATGACCCAGATAATTTTCCTGGCAATCAAGAGATCTGTGATGGCCGTGATAATGATTGCGATGGTCTAGTGGATGACGCAGATCCAGATACAAATGGATTGACTTGGTTTGAAGATTCTGACAAAGATGGTTTTGGAAATCCTATTGTTAGTCAAATCGCATGTGCACAACCCATGGGTTTTGTTTTAGACAATAATGATTGTGATGATACAAATCCAAGTGTTTATCCAGGAGCACCTGAACTTTGTGATATGGTAGATAATAATTGTAATAATGATATTGATGAAGGTGTAACAACAACATTTTACCTAGATAGTGATAATGATACTTTTGGGGATGCGGCTATTACTACGCAGGCATGTACAGCTCCTGCTGGTTATGTTTCTGATAACACTGATTGTGATGATGGTAATCCAAGTGTTAACCCAGGAGCACCAGAACAGTGTGATGGAGTAGACAATAATTGTGATGGCGATACAGATGAAGGTTGTGGTCCATTATTGCCTTGTGACGGTACTGATTTATATATTAACCCTGTCAATCAAAACATCTATAGAGCCAAGCATACGATTGATTCAGATGCAAAAATAATGGTAGGTCAGGACATTGAATTTTATGCAGGCACAGATATCGATTTAGAGCTAAATTTTGAAGTAGTTAGTGGTGCAGAATTTTTAGCAGATATAGAAGATTGTGACAACACAACAAACATTCGACAAGATGATATAGAATACTTAGGTCTGTACATCAATGATATTCAAACAAATCCGAATCAACCCGAACAGCTACAGTTTATACTCTTTGAAAAAGAAGGTGGGTACAAAAACTTTGAAGACAAAAAAGATTTAATGACATATATTAAAAATAATCCAAACAAAGAATTTGATGTGATGCTTCATTATTCTACAGTCATGGTATCTTCTATGAAAGTCAATAAAAATTAAATTTATTCAAATAAACTACAATAGGTATTTTAAGAATGGTATGGGCTAAGGCATCAAGGTGTCACTGAATCAAGAAATCGAGGAATCAAGAGTGACAAGGAGTTTCATATAAACAAACGCACTTGTTTTCCTAATTTATTTTTTGTTAACAAAACAATAAGACATTTCATTTAGAGTTTTATATATAACAAACGAAAGTATAGAAGAAGTCTACATCACCAATTTTTAATCTCCATGCAATTTAAGTTATGTTTAAAAGCCATACTGGGCTTATTGTTACTCTCGTGCCTACACATAGAGTGTCATGCACAATCAAACTGGAAATTTGGAGTAGGTTTAGGAATAAACTACAGTGAACTCAAAGAACAAGTTTCATCAACTAACTCACTTTTTTTAAGTGAGGATGATAAATCCCAAATTGGATTTAGTACTTTCATTAGAGCTGAAAACTACTTTTCTAATAAATGGAAAGTTTCTACATCTCCAGCGATTACGTTTATAGGATCCAACTTACAAGATAATACTGACTCTAAATTAGAAAGCGTTTTAGTTTCACTACCATTACAAATCCATTACGAACTTTTCCACAACTTTTATTTAGGTTCAGGCCCGACTATAGACTACTTATTAAATCTTACCAATGAAGCAAACGGGATAAGAACAAATATCACTAGCCAATCAAACAATAGATTTCTATTTGGTTTAAGACATTCAATCAGCTATGTAATTAAGGATTGGGTAGAGATAGGCCTTTCATACAATCATATTGAATCAGAGCTTGACAACTTAAACGTTACAGATATTGATGGCAACCTTGCGGGTGAGTATTCTGCCAAATTTAAATACTTCCAATTCAGTGTAGCGGTCAGGCACTAGTGATAAAACTAGATCATGATAAATAACTCGAACAACTGAGTGTTTTTTTTGATCCCGATTTCGCAATCTCCCGATCTCCCGAAATCTAAAATTTATGCGTTCTAAAAAAAAGAGCGCTTCTTGTCTCAACCTTCTTGAGTAGTTTCATAGAATGATGCTGCTCAAGTTTTTTTTGCAGCTTTTGGTACTAGAGAAAAAAGCACGTATGAATCAAGGCAGTCTAAGATGTCGTCATATTGTTCAGAACCTGGAACAAATAACGCAAAAGATAATTTAAAAATAACAAATGTAAACTTTTTTTAATATGAGCTTGTTTACAAGACACTTGGCATAGCTTTTGGATTATACTGAGTACATTAAAAACCTGAGTTTTGAACCTAATTAATACTATTGTATTACTGGTCGTAATGAGTTACGCGCCAAGTAATAAACTGGACTTTGAGGCCTATGATTATATAGAAGATCATAAAGAAATGGCCATTATTGAAATGTATCGCACAGGTGTGCCTGCAAGTATTACAATAGCACAAGCACTGCATGAGACAAACTATGGTAAAAGTCCTCTTGCAGTCAAAGCCAATAATCATTTTGGAATAAAATGTAAAACTTATTGGAGCGGATTAACCTATTATCATAAAGATGATGACTTAAATGATCAAGGAAAATTGATTGATTCTTGTTTTAGAGCCTATGGTTCTGTCCATGATTCATACATAGATCATTCAAATTTTTTAAAGCATACTGCGCACTATCAACACTTATTCAACTTAGGTTCAAAAGATTACGAATCTTGGGCTAAAGGATTGAAGTCATCGGGCTATGCTACGGATCCTCATTATGCAGACAAGCTGATAAGATATATTGTTAAATATGACCTACATGCACTCGATTTGTCCGAAAATCCATATAATAAATTAAGAAAGATAAAAACCATTTCATCAAATGGTTAAAATATATATATTTGACGCGCCGAAGTAAAGAGAGGTAAAGACGAGACAATAAACCAATCTAGGAATGTGATTTTAGAACCTAAATCTCAACCTATTCTTGGATTTCCTCTTGATGCTTTGGCGTTTTTTTGATTGGATCTTTATTAGATTCTAAATATTCTCTTCTATTCAGAAAGAGATCTTTCGCTAAAAACAAGGCTTTTCTCATAGAATCAGGGTTAGCTCTATTCATTCCTGCTATGTCATAACCGGTTCCATGATCCGGAGAAGTCCTAATAATAGGCAGTCCAGCAGTAAAGTTGACCCCATTTCCAAAAGACAAGAGTTTAAAAGGAATTAATCCTTGGTCATGATACATCGCTAATATGGCTTTTACTTTTCTAAAATCACCACTTCCAAAAAATCCATCTGCAGAAAAAGGTCCAGCAGCAAGGACATTGTTGTTTTTAGCTTCAATGATTGCTGGCTTAATATATTCGTCTTCATCTTTACCTATTACACCGTCATCCCCAGCATGTGGGTTTAAACCCAATACAGCAATGGTCGGTTTTTCATGGGCAAAGTCTTGTTTGAGTGATTTTGTTAGAATTTTTAATTTTCTAATAATCTTGTCTTTATTTAATTTTTCATGAATGCGCCTAACAGGCACATGATTAGTTGCCAGACCGACAACAACACTATCTGACACCATAGTCATTACAGTTTCTGGTGCATTAAAGGCTTCAGTAAGATATTCTGTATGTCCAACATGCTCAAAACCAGCCAATTTCATAGCGTGCTTGTTAATTGGTGCTGTTACAAGTGCGTCAATTTTACCCGCTTTGGCATCTTCGACTGCTCTTTTTAATGCCATAAAAGCATATTTGCCACCTTCTTCTGAGGCTTTTCCTAGGGTTATATTGGTACTGTCTTCCCAACAATTAATAACATTGACTTTATTATAACTGATATTATCAGTGTTTTTAATGGAGACAAAAGCCAAATTCGAATCATTGACAATGTTCTTGTGATAGGCTAAAACCTTAGAAGAACCATAGACTATAGGTATAAAATGATCGGTAATCTTGATATGGGATAAGGCTTTAATAATAACCTCTGGTCCAATACCGTTCATATCTCCAATTGTAATACCTATCTTTATTTTTGACATATCTCATTAAATTATGACTGCGAAGATAAATTTTTTAATGATGTATGTTGCATTTGTTAATTGGATAAGCGTTGTTTGAAAAATTGAAGGCAAAAAAACATCTTGGTCAACATTTTTTAACAGATACTTCTGTTATTAATCACATTTTGGAAGTGATAAGTACACACTGTCCAAAAAATGAAGCTTTAGTTGAGGTTGGTCCTGGGCAAGGCGTCTTAACCGATGCATTGGTCAATAACTTTGAATCTTTTAAAGCTATTGAATTTGATAGGGACATGATTAAGGTTTTGGTCCAAAAAATTGATCCTCAGAAAATCATCAATGAAGATTTTTTATCAGTTGATCTGAATGAAATATTTGAAGGCCAAACTTTTAATTTGGTTGGAAATTTTCCTTATAATATATCATCTCAAATTATTTTTAAGATGTTAGATAATGTAGCTAAGATTCCTGTTATGGTAGGGATGTTTCAAAAGGAAGTAGCTGAAAGAATTTGCGCGACCCCAGGAGGTAAAAAAAATGGAATCATAAGTTTGAGAGCCCAAGCTTTTTATAATGCTGAAAAGATCTTTGATATTGCCCCAGATGCTTTTGATCCACCACCGCGTGTCCAATCATCAATTATAGTTTTAAAACGTAAAGACAATTATATTTTACGATGTGATCAGAAAATCTATTCTAGAGTTATAAAAATGAGTTTTGGACAAAGAAGAAAAAAGATGCGCAACACACTTAAAGGAATGGTGGATGATTTAGATAAACCTATTTATCAAAAACGTCCTGAACAACTCAGTGTAGAAGAATTTATTAATATTGCGATTGATATACAAAATCAAAAAAATATACAATGACTTTAGAAGAAAGAATAATGCCGGATTTAAAGACAGCGATGAAAGCCAAAGATCAAGCTGCCTTGAGAAGTATTAGGGCTATAAAAGCTGCGATCCTTTTATCAAAAACAGATGGTTCGGGAAAGGAGCTGGATGGACCTGGTGAAATAAAATTGGTGCAAAAATTAGTAAAGTCACGACAAGACTCGTTAGAAATTTATGAAAAACAAGGGCGTGAAGACCTAGCAGTTACAGAACGTGAAGAAATCGAAGTCCTCAAAAAATATTTGCCACAGCAATTATCTGAAGACGAATTGATGCCCATTATTCAAGAAATAATTACGCAAACGGGTGCTGCTGGAATGAAAGACATGGGCAAAGTGATGGGTGTGGCGTCGGGTAAATTGGCGGGTAAAGCAGATGGTAAAACTATTTCTACAATAGTAAAAAAACTCCTTTCATAAATTGTATCTGGTATGGTCGATTTGACTTCATACATATCTGAATTAAAATCGAACAGAGCGGTTTTTAAAAACCTCTTGCAAAGTTTTATTTTGGAAAATGTGAAGTGGAAAGTGTCTTCCGAAAAGTGGTGTGCCTTAGAAATTGTGTGCCATCTTTTGGATGAAGAAAAGGATGACTTTAGATATCGACTTCAACATCTAATCGAAACACCTCAAAAGAAAATGCCTTCTATTGATCCTGTAGCATGGGTTCTAAATCACGAATACATGGAACAAGACTTTGGTACAAAGGTGGATGCTTTTTTGAGTGAACGCTCAGCATCTATTTTGTATCTAGAGAAATTAGATCCTTCAGCAGCTTATTGGGAAAATACTTATGAGAATAATTATTTTGGACTTTTAAAACCTGTATTTTTTCTTACCAATTGGATCGCTCATGATTATTTACATATCAAACAATTAACTAGATTGAAATATGATTTGCTCGCATCAAAATCTGAATGTAAGATTGAGTATGCAGGGGAGTGGACTTAGGAATGGGTGAATATTAATTTATAAATGGAGTTTTTGCGCTGTAACTTTATCTATATTTAAGCTGGAAATATTTGTTCATTTTGACACCTTGTTTGAATTATAAGATATAAGTTATAAATGGAGTTTTTTGCGCTGTAGCTTTCTCTATTGTTATTTGAAAATTTTGATTCCTCTTGACACCATATTTGAGTTATAAGATAAAAGTTAAAAGTGTTTTTTTTGTGCAATTTTTTATTTTCCCTTGACTCCTTGACTCCTTGACTCCTTGACTCCTTGACTCCTTGACTCCTTGACTCCTTGACTCCTTGACTCCCTTGACTCCCTTGACTCCCTTGACTCCCTTGACTCCCTTGACTCCATAACACCTTGACTCCATAACACCATGGCGTTTACGCCATCAACGTTTCGTATAACTCATCCAGATCATCAAAACTTTTGACGCCGACTTTTTCTTCTTCTCCACCTTGGATGACAATCCCAAAATTAGGAAGCTTATTTAATTTGCTGAGGTCTAAATCAGAAATGTCAAAATATACATCAACACCTAATAAGTCATCTTTAGGAATCTTAGCAAGGGTATCTATTTGATCGTCATTTATTTTGGAGATATATTTTCCACCAGGTAAACCTTTCAATAAATCATCAAAAGAGATTCTAAAAAAAGTGTCTTTGACTATAGGTAACGAACTGTAAATATTGGAAAGGATGAGACCATCAGCGAGCTCATCAAAGTCTAATGCATTAGTTTCTATGAGCGTATGTGGACCTTCTACCCATTCTTTAATTTCTGAAATTTTCTCAGGTGAGATTTGATATTCAGAATCGGGAATGGTATTAAAACTCAAATAATCAACGCCCCATGCGGCAAAGTATCTTGCATCGGTGAGGTTGGTAATATTCTGCGCTATAACTTTTCTATTGAGCAATATTAAATTTTTTCAAAGTTAATCTTTATGTTGGGACTCAATTGCATGGAGAATTCATATTTCAAAAAAGTTTTTAAAGTTACAGAGGCTATTCCTCATGGAAGGGTGACAAATTATGGCGCAATTGCCGATTTTTTGGCCTTGGGATCAGCGCGCATGGTCGGCTGGGCATTAAACAAATGCGAGCATCTCAGTATCCCCGCGCACAGAGTCGTTAATCGCAAAGGGGAGTTGTCTGGCCGCAATCAATTTCCGACACCCACTTTGATGCAAGAGTTATTAGAAAATGAAGGTATTGTTATAATTAATAATAAAGTTCAGAATTTTGAGAAGCTCTTGTGGCATCCAGGTTCCGAATTAAATCCAGAAGATTTCGAGTGATTTATGATTAACAAAAAACTGCATCTGATTTCTGGTCCTCGTAATATTTCCACGGCTTTGATGTATAGTTTTGGTAACCGCACAGATACTTCCATTGTAGACGAACCGTTTTATGCGCACTATTTGAAAATATTTCCCGAGATAAATCATCCCGGCCGTGAAGAGACACTACAAAGTCAATCCAGTGATGTCGAGCAAGTTTTACAAAAAGTGATTCACGGCACATATCCTACTTCACAAGTTTTTTTTAAAAACATGGCGCACCATTTAATCGAAGTGGATTGGTCATTTTTGAAAGACTGTACGAATATTTTTTTAATAAGAAATCCCAGGCAACTCATTGCTTCTTTTGCACAAGTGATTCCTCATCCAAACTTACAAGACATCGGTCTAAAATTGGAGTATGAAATATTACAATATTGCTTGGATAACAATCTGCCATTTGTAGTTTTAGATTCTAATGAAGTCCTTAAAAACCCTAAACTTGTTTTGACAAAACTATGTCATCAAATCAACATTGATTTTGATGAGGCGATGCTCAGTTGGACAGCAGGAGCTAGAGAAGAAGATGGCGTTTGGGCAAATTACTGGTATGCAAATGTGCACAAGAGCACAGGATTTTCAAAACAAGTGACAAGTGAAAGACCTTTTCCAAAAGAATTATTACCCTTGTTAACTGAAGCGCAAGAATATTATGATTTACTTTGTAAGTACACCATTAGAGCAGAATGAATTTTTTATATAAATTTAAATCGATGAAACAACTACTTCCATTAATTTGCTTCTTTTCATTATCTCTAAGTCTGCCCGCATAAAAATTTGTGTCGACAGATAATACTTGGATAACTAAACAATTGTTTTTTACGCCACCTAGCGCAAAGATTATCAAATATCAATTTGGTGAAGAGGTAACTATGAATGGTGTAAAATACTTAGAATTAAAAGGATACTTATTTCCAGATTTTGACACCGCGTCAGCTGTCGCATTTCCCTATTGGCGAGAAGATAGTGACGGAAATGTTTATGCAACTTATGATGGATCAATTGAATTTTTACAATATTCTAATGATTTAATAGTTGGAGATTCTATAATGAATAATTCTTTTGAATTAGTGAAAATTGATTCCATTCAAATGAAAGATGCTTCGTTTAGAAAAAGGCAGTCTCTTTCATTGGTTAGTGATCCAAATCAAATAGATGAATGGATTGAAGGAATTGGTTCTACGCGAAGTACATTTAACCTAGCCTTTTCAACCATATTGGATATAGATATAAGGTTACAATGCTTTTATCAAAATGGAGAATTACTGTATTGTGGAAATAATGTAGACTGCGAACAATTCGAAACAACAGCAACGCAAGAAATCAACAACGACATAAATGTCTATCTCATCAATAATCAGATCAGAATAGCAGGAGACTTTCCTGCCCAATCTTTATTACGTATTTATTCCACTGATGGCCGCTTGTTACAAGAAAATATAATTAAAGAACATCGCATTACTCTGATGCCAAATATTATAAGTGAGATTTTAATGTTTCAGATTAGTCATAAGAATGCGCTGCTCAAAACAGGTTTATTGAATTATAGCTATTGATCTAGAAGTTTTGTTGCATTATTGTATTTTCACCTACTTAGAAACAAATACAATAAATGCTACAAAAATTTAACCCAAAAAATAAAGATCTCATGATATATGTCAAAGATGGCATCTATCATCGATCAGAGGCCAAGGTTTCTGTTTTTGACTCTGTGGTCCAAGGAGGTGATGCTGTGTGGGAAGGTTTGCGCATATACAAAGGCGGCGTTTTTGTTTTGGATAGACACCTTAATAGATTAATGGATTCTGCTAAAGCGATGCATTTTTCTGATATTCCGTTAAGGGAAGAAATTACCAAAGCTTTATTTGATACCCTTAAAGCTAATAACATGACCGATGGTGTCCATGTAAGATTAACTTTAACGCGAGGAGAGAAAACAACATCTGGGATGGACCCCCGATTGAATAGTATGGGGAGCTGTTTGATTATCCTACCTGAATACAAAGAACCCGTTTATGATAATGATTCTGGGATTGAAATTATCACCTCTACAATAAGAAGAAATTCACCCAATCATTTGGATTCGAAAATCCATCACAATAATTTAATAAACAATATTTTAGCAAAAATACAATCAAATGTCGCAGGTGCAGATGCGGCACTTATGTTAGACCTTTATGGTTATGCATCAGAATTGAATGGGACTAATATCTTTATGGTGAAAAATAATATCATGTATACACCACATGCAGATGCTTGCTTGCATGGAATTACCAGAGGATTAATTTTAGAGTTGGCTAAAGAGCATGATATTCCTTGTTATGAAAAGAATATTTCTCTTACTGAACTTTATGCAGCGGATGAGGCGTTTTGTACTGGAACAATGGGTGAATTAACACCTATAAAAAGAATAGATGGTCGATTAATTGAAAACGATAACAATTCCTTAGTAATGAAAAAATTAATTTCTGCGTTTGAGACTAAGATACCCGAGTATTCAATTAAAATTATATAATGAAAAGTGCGTTGATATTTAGCTTAATCTATATCTGTGGAAGTTTGTCTCTCACCGCACAATCCGTTAAAGGCACGTGGCAAATTTTAAATAAAAAAGGAGAACCAGAATCACTCATTAAGGTCTATGAGGAAAATGGTTATTTATACGGAAGATGCATTGAATTGTTGGAAGCTGCTGATTTGCTAACTTGTAAAAAATGTAAAGGAAAAGACAAGGGCAAATCTTTAGAAGGGATGTTATTATTTAAAGATTGCAAGAATGACGGTACTAAATGGTCAGAAGGTAAGATTTTAGACCCAGAAAAGGGCAAACATTACGATTGTCAGGTCTCATTAAAGGAGGATAATGTCCTGAAAGTCAGAGGATATGTTGGAAATCCGCTGTTTGGCAAAACTCTTTTGTGGTATAGAGTAAAATGATACAATAAAAACGACTTGACAGGTGTTATTTAGGTGATAATATCATTCCTAACTAAACATCTTAGATGGAGACACATTACACTTTAAACTTTCTAATAAAATATTTGTACGGTGAAACTTCAGTCTTAAAAAGACTTGAAATCGAAAACGCTTTAGAAGAAGATAGCTATCTAAAGAAAGAGTACAATGAACTCAAAAAAGGCTTTGACAATTTGCCTAAAGTTCAATTCTATCCTACCGATAATACAATGAATGCTATTTTGAATTATAGCAACAGAGGTGCACTAAATCCGAGTTTCTAACTTAATTGATTAGAAAGTTTCGTACACCTTTCATATAAATGCTCGTATTGAGGCACTATTTTCGATTTACTAAATTGAATAGCTTTATTACGAGCATTTGTTCTAAATGCACTTAATAGATTTTCGTCTTCTAAAATCAATAGACTCTTGGTCGCCATCGCTTTGTAATCTCCCACATTGATCATAAAGCCAGTTACACCATCTTCAATCACTTCGGGTAAGCCACCTGCATTTGTAGAAACGACGGGGACACCACAAGCTAAAGCTTCCAAAGCAGCCAGTCCAAAGCTTTCTTTTTCTGAGGGTAATAAAAACAAATCAGCGGTAGAAAGTATTTGTTCAACCGCATCTTGTTTACCTAAGAATCTGATGTCGTTACAGACGCCCAGTGATCTGCACATTGATTGACACCTTAATCTTTCAGGTCCGTCACCTACTAGAATTAACTTGGCGTCAATGCTTTCGCGAATAATTTTAAATGCTTGTATGGCGTCCTCTACTCTTTTAACTTTTCTAAAATTTGAAGTGTGTGCAATTATCTTTTCTCCATTGGGAGCCAAGTCGTTTTTAAAATCTTTATTTTCCTTTCGCTTAAATCTTTCAAGGTCAATAAAATTATAAATCACATCGATGTTATTCTTCGTATTAAAGTACTCTATAGTTTGTTGTTTCAAAGATTGTGACACGGTCGTCACAACATCTGACATGTTGATACTAAATTCAACAACTGAGGCCATAGATTTATCATGACCAATCAGAGTAATATCTGTACCGTGTAAAGTGGTCACTACTGGAAGATACTTTCCCTTAGTTTTTAGAATTTCTTTAGCCATAAAAGCGACAGCTGCGTGCGGAATGGCATAATGCACATGTAAAACATCTAGGTTTTCGTGTAAGGCAACATCCACAATTTTACTTGTTAATGCACTATCATAAGGTGGGTGTTCGAATAATGGATATTGCGCAGAATTGACTTCATGAAAAAAGATGTCCTTATAGAAACTACTCAATCTTGCAGGTCTGCTGTAAGATATAAAATGTATTTGATGTCCCTTTTGCGCCAAGCCAATACCAAGCTCTGTAGCTAAGACGCCACTCCCTCCAAAAGTCGGATAACAGACTATTCCTATTCTCATCGTATCAATTTTATCATGTATGTATTACAATTTAAGGCCTATTTAAGTTTAATTAAGTTAATTATCGCTGGTTTTAATTTTTTTTTCAAGGAGTATTTTATCTTGAAACCAACAAACCCCATTAATGGTAGTATATTCTATAAAAGACATGGAGACCTTGTCGGGTATAAAAGCCCATACATTGCGAATATGGGAAAAGCGATATAGTATCATAACCCCAAAGAGAACACCCACAAATATCAGATATTACACTGATGAAGATTTAAGAAACCTGCTTAATGTCGCATTCTTAAATAAGCAAGGCATTAAAATTTCGAAAATTGCAAAAATGGATGCTGGTGAAATAATTTCGACAGTCTCCGATTATACAAAGCTGACATTAAATGCTGACGACCAAATAGAAACTTTACTGCTTTTTATTTTTCAATTAGACTGTTATAATCTTGATAAAATATTTGATGAGTATATTTCTCAAATAGGACTTGAACGTACAATGATGGAATTGATATATCCATTACTTGAAAGATTGAGTATGGCATGGTTAACTGGATCGTTTAAAGGGGCGCACGAATCTTTTGTTACTCAAAAAATAAAATTAAAAATTCATGCCTGCACTCAAGCATTAGAAAACAGGACCGATTTCAGCCCTAAGTTTTTAATTTATTTGCCTATAGGCGAAAAGCAAGAGTTGAGTTTGATGTATATGCATTTTCTTCTCAAAAAGAACAAAGCGAAAGTGATCAACTTGGGTGGTGATGTGAGTATGATGGATGTTATCGAAGCTGTTGAAATTGCTAAACCAGAATATATATTCACAATCATCAATAATGAAATTGGCAATAATTCTTTCCAAAACTATATTGATGAAATTGCTTCTTCAATGGAGGAGGCAACGCTTGTGGTGACAGGATATCTGCCAGTAGCTAAAAAAATTAATTGGCCTGAGAAAACAATAGTCCTAAAAGACCTATCAAAAACAATTGAATTCATAACTTCGTTGTCTAATTAATTTATCAAAATTTATAAAATGAAATTATTATCAAGTTTATTAATGGCTTTCTTATTGATTGGCTTTGTGTCTTCTTGTAAAAAAGATACAGCTGAAAAAGCGACTGTAGGTGCAGCTAAAGAAGTTGCTAAAGCTACAGGTATAACATACACAGTTGACAAGACTTATTCTAAAGTTCATTGGGTAGGTTCTAAACCGACAGGCACTCATACGGGTACTATTGATGTATCCAGCGGTACAGTGACTGTAAATGACGACAAAGTAACAGCAGGTACTTTTACTATGGATATGAATACTATAACGAGTACAGATTTAGAAGGTGATAGTAAAGCAAGTATTGAAGGACACTTAAAAGGGACAAGATCTCCAGAAGAAAAAAGTGACTTTTTTGATGTTGCTGACTATCCGACAGCTAAATTTGAATTAACTAAAACGACAAATTTGGCTAATGATCCCGATGCTACACATCTTGTTTATGGGAACTTAACTATGAAAGGGGTGACTAAGGAAATTGGATTTAAAGCCAATATAGGTATTAGCGAAAACGGCGTTACAGTAAATACACCTGAGTTTGCTATCGACAGAACTGATTGGGGTATTAAGTTTATGTCGAAAACCTTTGTGGAAGGTTTAAAAGAGAAGTTCATCAATGATGAAATTAAGATCTCTATTAAATTAAAAGCACAATAATCACTGAATCTGTTCAGTATGAAAAATAAAAAAGCCATCATAGAAATGATGGCTTTTTTTATGTTTTTACATTGAATCCTCTTAGGGTACTTCAAGTGTTATCTGTTGTGTTTCGCCTATCTTTAGATGAAAAACACGCAAGATGCTTTCTCTTTTTCCTCTATATCTGTATCGTACAGCAATGGTGTTGTATGGTATTATACCGTAATTGACTGCTTCAAATTTTATAATATTTGATTGAGAAGGATCAAGCTCTACTGAAAATGTTTTTTCGGTTCGGCTCAACATATAATTGTCCATTATTTTTTCACCATTAAAGAATATATTTATTGAATCCCGATCATTCATTTTTGGATCGTAAAGCTCAAAATCAAAGATGTCCCTTTGAGGGCCTTGTACTTTTTCTACAGGCGGTTCAATTTTAAAGGTAGGTTCTACTTTGTTTACCGGCACACTTAAAGCTGCTTTCCTTACTTCTAACTCACGCGCTTTTTCAACCTTGGTAGGGTAGATCACTTTGAAGATTAAAGGTTCTTCATCCAGTTTAATAAAAGGCACATCTAGTCCCTCCATCAGGGAATTCATGTCTCGTACAAATCCCGGACCTGACCAATTAAAGTATTTGATCAAAATTTGATTGTGATAATAATAATGCTTTCCATACAACTCATCTTCATAAGGAGCAATGTCTGGATTTAAATATAACTTAAGCATGTCTATCACCTTTAAGGCTTTATCTCTGATACTTTCAGTGTATTCGTTTTTAAGTTCGGCGTTACTTAAAGCAGCTTTATACACCGTTAGCGTAGAGGATAGTCTTGTCGCCTTTCCTTCAATTTGGTCCTCTTGCTCTTTTCTCAAGTGATTTAAAATCTCTTTTGTTGTGCCATGTATCAATTTTAGCGCGCGGTACACATCATCATCAGAAAAGTCAAAAACTTTATTGATCTCCTTGGCCATTTTATTATGCGCTATGGAGTAATCTTCAAATAGCGCAACGGCTTCTTCTAAATAATTATAAACACCGTAAATAGATTCTTTTTGGCTGAGGTCGTTGTCTAAAATATAATTTTCAATATCGAACCTTAGCTGATTAAGCCGATTTAAGATTTTTACGATTTCTCGGGTTTGTCGATTAAAACTTGAGGCAAGATCTGATTTTAAATTTCTGCTCTTTTGGAAACAGATTTCGCTCAGTTCTATGGGCGATATTTCATAAAAATCTGAATTGTCATCTGGTTTGTCAAAAATATTAGTGGGTAAATCTTCAGTTGTTAAATTGACTGTTTTAGTGGCATCTAAGTCAATATATCTGTTTAAGTCCTTATTGTTATTGACCAATAATATATGGGCAATGACCATTCCATGGACACTTTCGTTTAAAAAGTTTATATAAGCATTAAGGGCATCAATTTCTTGAGCGCTTTGACTTTGGGCTTTTGTGCCGAAAGTCAGTAATAAAACAGATAATATGATCGTAATTTTAACTATTCTCATGAATATTAAGCTATAACGCATATAATGAGCGCAAATATATACTTGTGATACTAGAGTATTCTCCTTAACTTTGATTAAATCACAGAATTTAGACCTATCAAACAGCTAAAAGTCATATTACTCCTTTTCCTAGTGCTTAAAAGTACTGGCGGATTTAGTGTGAATCTAATCACACTAGGCAATTCTTCTTGCTGTACAACAGAAGTGTCTGCTTGTGAGGACCAATCTGAGCAAGACAAAGAAGAAGACAAAAGCTGCTGTGGATCAAATTGCGATTGTCTATGTTGCGGTCATATTTTTACATTCCAAGATTTCCAAATGAATGTAAATACGGCAATCAATTTTTTAAATGTGTCAGAGGATAGGTACCTTAATAATTATTCTAAACTTTTCGACCCCGTACAATTCCAGCCCCCAAAGTGTTGCTAATCTAAGAGAGATAGAATCTTTTTTAATTAGAAAACATAAAATTTAAAATGAATAAAATATTTTATGCTTGTTGTGCTATATTTTTTATAGTCACAAACATGCAGGCGCAAGAGCAACAGCTCTTAGAATACAGTTTTCGTGTAGAAGGCGAATGTGGTATGTGCGCTGATCGTATTGAAGAAGTGGCTGTAGAGAAAGGTGGTGCTGAATCAGCATCTTACGATTTAGAAACAAAGGTACTAACGGTTACCATTGATGAAAACAAGATAGCAGTATCAGAAGTAAGATGGGAACTGGCGCAAGCGGGACATGATAATGGTGACTTCATGGCACCAGATGATGTTTACAATGCATTACCCCTTTGTTGTCAACATCGATCTGAAGATGTCGTAAGTATGGATGAAATGGAAGATGAATACACTTTTGTTGGAGGAGATGTTAATGCCGTTTCAGGTTATATCTTTTCTCTTGAAGAAGACGAGAAGCTTCCAATGATTGGTGCACATGTGCAACTTGGAGAATCCGCATTTGGCACAACTACAGATGAGAATGGATATTTCGAATTAGATAATTCTGAGGTAAATGCTACCGAGATTGTTATCAGCTATATTGGTTATCCTGATAAAAGTGTCAGACTGGATGGTGACGGAGAGGTTGAAATTATTTTGTCCAATGCCTTGGAATTAGATATAGTTGAGATAACTTATAAAAAGCGCACAACCGAATTGTCTTTTTTGAAGACACTCAATGTAGAAAAGATCACGAGAGAAGAATTGTGTAAAGCTGCTTGTTGTAATCTGTCTGAAAGTTTTGAAACCAATCCATCGGTTGATGTTTCTTATCCAGATGCCATTACAGGTACACGTACAATTCAGATGCTTGGATTGGCAGGACCCTATGTGAAAATTGATAGAGATTTTGTACCAAGTGTTCGGGGTTTAAATAGTATCTATGGTTTGAGTATGACTCCAGGTCCGTGGATTGAAAATATACATTTAATAAAAGGAGCTGGTTCTGTGGTTAATGGTTTCGAAAGTATTACTGGTCAAATAAATGTAGAATTAAAGAAGCCAGAGAAAGGCGAGCAGTTGTTTTTAAATCTCTATTACAATAATGGACAAAGGTCTGAGCTCAACTTTAATACACGCAAACAACTTTCTGACAAATTATCTACAAGTTTGCTCTTTCATACAAAACATATGACTGAGGCACATGATAATAATAATGATGGGTATACAGACATGCCTCTTTCAAAAGATTACTTGATTGCCAACAGATGGAAGTATCAAAATGAAGATGGTTTTGTAGGTCAATTTGGCTTGAAAGTTTCATCCTTAAACCATGAAGGGGGCTATCATGATCATTTTTCTGGAGAAGACGTAGATCATAGCGCGCATTGGCGTATGAAAAATAATACACGACGCTATGAGATGTGGTCTAAAACAGGCTACATTTTTCCAAACAAACCTGAAAGAAGTTTTGGTTTGCAGATGAGTGCTATTAGACACGAGCAAGAATCAGAATTTGGTTTTGGAAAATATGACGGTAACCAAAATTCTTACAGAGCGAATTTGATTTATCAAGATATCTTAAATGAAAATCATACGATCCGTTTTGGTTTGAGTTATCAATTAGATGAGATCTATGAGTTTGTTGCGATATCAAATATTTATAATAGGAATGAGTCTGTTCCAGGAGTTTTTGCGGAGTACAATTTTACAAACAATAATAAATTCACAATAATACCTGGATTGCGATTGGACAAGCACAACAACTATGGTTACTTTATTACGCCAAGATTACATGCTAAGTATAATTTTACAGACAACTCAGTAGTCAAACTTGTGGTAGGTCGTGGCTTGAAGACTGCTAATATTTTCGCTGAAAATATTGGATTGTTTTCTTCAAGTAGAATAGTGAATGTCAGAGGAGAAGATGACAATAATCCTTATGGCTTAGATGCAGAAATCGCATGGAATATGGGATTAAGTTATTTGCAAACTGTAAAGGTTAATGAAAAGGATCTTATCATTTCTGCAGATGTCTATCGTACCAATTTCGAAAATCAAATTGTTGCAGATTTTGAAGAAGCGGGATTTGTTTCGTTTTACAATTTGGATGGTAAGTCATTTTCAAATAGTTATCAGGTAAAGTTGGAGTATGAGCTATTTAAAAACTTTGACGTACGTACAGCTTTTAGAATTTTTGATGTACAGATGACTTATGATTCAGGTCAGAAAGAAAAGCCAATGGTCGCCAGAGAAAGAGCCTTTATTAATATGGCTTATAAAACTGAAAACGATTGGCATTTTGATTTCACTTTGAATTGGAAAGGGGAACAACGCTTACCAGATACAAGTGACAATCCTATAGAGTTTCAACGGCCCGATAGAGCACCAGCATACTTTTTAGGTAATGCTCAAATTATGAAACGATGGGGTACGAAATGGGATTTGTATGTAGGTGGAGAAAACATTTTCAATTACAGACAAAATGATGCCATCATTGCAGGTGATGATCCTTTTGGACAATACTTTGATGCGTCTATAGTCTGGGCGCCTTTGTTTGGAGCCAATTGGTACATAGGGATGCGGTATACGCTCAATTGATTTTTTGTAAAAGTGATTGAATAGAGATAAGTTCTAAACTGAGTAGCTTCAATGTTTAATTGGAGCTGCTTTTTTATAATCACAAGCCCTTGTCTGGGTGAATGATTCTTCAATTCACTACCGTTCATTCAGAATGACAAAAGCCCTCTTGATGTTAGAATTGCCTAAAGGCACTAGCCTTATTGAAATAATAAAATTTTTTCTAGTGCTTTAGGAATTACTCAACAATTTTTTTGAGTAGTGTTTTTCTTTTAATCAGAAGCTTTTGTCTGGGTGAATGAATTCACCCTCTTGATGTTTGAAGTGCCTAAAGGCACTAGCCTTATTGAAAGAATGAAATTTTTTCTAGTGCTTTAGGAATTACCCAATACAATTTTTATGGATAGTGTTTTCCTCATTATCACAAGCCCATTCTGCTATATGGGATTACAATACATTTTTCAAGATAAAATAAAAAAGGCACTTCAATATTTGAAGTGCCTTTTTTATTTTCTGTTTTCTGTTTTCTGTCTACTGATCACACAAACCAGAAATATAATTGAAAGCTTGATCGAATCCTAACTTGGCAGACTCACGCATGTCTTCACACGCTTTAGATTGGTCTTTAAGTTGGAGATGAACATTTGATCTATTGTAGAATGCATCTCCATTTTCGGGACTCTTGTCGATCAACGTGTTTAAGTCACTGAGTGCTTGTTCCCATTTTTCCAATTGGATATAAGCCACCGATCTGTTTTTGTAAAAAGATAAATTTGTAGGCTCTAATTCAATCAGTTTACTATAATCATCTGCTGCCGTTTCATAGTCTTTTAGTTTGATACTGACCACGCCTTTATTGGTCCACGCGTTTTTATTATCCGGACTTAAAAGAACAAGTTTTTCGAAATCTGCTGCTGACTCTTCCAATTGATCATTTTTAAGATAACTCATAGCTCGATAGTTGTAAGCGTCTATATTGTCATCTTCTACAGCAATAACTTTTGAGAAGGCCTCAGTTGCTGAATTATAATCTTTGGCCTTGTAATATAATTTTGCATTTTCATAGAGCGCAGGAACATACTTAGAGTCAGAGGCTATGGCGCTCGCATACGCAGTTTTTGCTAAATCTTTCTTACCACTTTTATCTAAACACTTTCCCATGTAGTAGTAGGCTTTTGTATTTTCTTTGTCTAAGTCAACTGTCTTTTTAAAATCTGATGCCGCTTTCTCATAATTTTTTTCATTCATTTGAATGTATCCTCGATAATAATAAGCCTTAGTGAGGTCAGGATCATTTTCTACTGCTTTGGTAAAGCTGGCAATAGCTCTATCGTAAGCCTTAGTCTTCATTTCACAATAACCTAAATAGTAATTGGCCTTGATATGCTTAGGTTCTAGCTTTATGCATTTTGCAAAATCTTTTGCGGCTTCGTCATATTCTTTTAAAGCCATTTTTGCAGTAGCCCTTCCATAATATGCTACGGGGTACATAGGATCAATTTCTAAAGCTTTGGTATATAACTTTATAGCTGTGGGGTGATCTTTTTCTTGTGCAGCGGCTACACCTTTATTGTACATTTCTACTGTTTCGGGACTTTGTGCAGACAAAGCCATGGGCAAAAAAGCAAGAATGAAGCATATTTTATTCATAATGTTAAAATTTAAATCTCAAATAAATCTTCAATATTTGGCTAAGTGGGTACAAAAATACGATAGGCTAATGCTTTAAATTCTTATCAAAACCCTAAGATTATTATAAAAAACGCCCAAAGTGTGATGACAATGATTAAAATTGAAGCAACAAAGCTCCTTCAATAGTGTTTACAACGATAAGTAATAAGTCTTTTAGTATTTTTAGAGCAATAATTTTACCTTAAATCGTGGAAATCAAAGGCGAAAATAAACTAAATAAAGAAGAAGATTCAAAAGCGTCTTCTAGAAAAGAAGACCACATAGATCTGGCCTTTAAATCTGCTGTAGATGCTCAAAGTGCAGATCCTCGGTTTTATTATGAGCCTGTGCTTAGTGGTCATCCTGTAAATATGGATATGTCATTTTCCTTTCTGGGTAAAACGATGCAATATCCATTATGGGTTTCAAGTATGACGGGAGGCACCGAAAAAGCCAACGCTATCAATCACAATCTAGCGCGAATGTGTGGTGATTTAGGACTAGGTATGGGATTAGGTTCTTGTCGACAACTGCTTTATGAAGACAAGAGATTGCATGAGTTTGATATAAGGCGTGAAATGAAGGATCAACCGATGTTGATAAATTTAGGGGTGGCGCAAGTAGAAGAATTATTGCGTCTCAAAGAAACAGATCGCATTGAACAACTTATTCAAAACTTAAAAGCGGATGGATTAATCATTCATATTAATCCTTTACAGGAATGGTTGCAACCAGAGGGTGATAGATTTAAAGCCAGTTCATTAGAAATTATTGAAAATGTTTTGGAAATAGCGAGCTATCCAATTATTGTCAAAGAAGTAGGTCAGGGTTTTGGAAAAGAAAGTTTAAAAAGCTTATTGAAATTGCCCATTGAGGCTATAGACTTGGCTGGATATGGGGGCACTAATTTTTCAAAACTGGAATTATTAAGATCAGATGATGTGAGGTTCAATAGTTTTAATAAAGTTTTTAATATTGGTCATACTTGTGCGGAAATGTCAACATGGATAAATGAATATCACGCTTCTCATCCAGAAGATATAAAAGCAAAATATATTATTTTTTCTGGGGGCATAAAGAACTTCTTGGATGGTTATTATTTAATGTCTCATTCTAGAATGCCTTCGTTTTATGCACAAGCATCCGGTTTTCTAAAATATGCTTTGGAGTACGATCAATTAATTAAACACACACGATATCAAATTGAAGGACTAAAAATGTCTAAAGCATTTTTAAGAGCCAAATAAAAAATGAATAAGAAGAAAACGATAAGCGGTTTTTCTAAACTTTCGAAAGGAGGAAAGATAAAATGGATGGTTGAAAACTTTTTCAAAGATCCAGAAATTGTAGTGCGCGAATTACAATCATATTGGCACTCTAATGAAGAGCAACAAAAAATATTAGACAACTTTAGTGAGAATACGATCAGTAACTTTCCTATGCCCTTTGGTGTGGCACCTAATTTTATAATTAACGATAAACCATATTGCATTCCGATGGTCATCGAAGAAAGCTCGGTTGTGGCTGCCGCTTCAGCAGCAGCAAAGTTTTGGATGAGCAGAGGCGGCTTTACAACTAAAATTGTATCTACTAAAAAATTAGGGCAAGTTCATTTTTTATGGAATGGAGATAAGTTTAAATTATATTATCATTTTGACGCTATAAAAAAAGTGTTAATTGAGGAGTGCTTTTCATTAACCAAAAGTATGGTTAAAAGAGGTGGTGGTATATTGGATATTGAATTGATTGATTTAACAGATAAAGAAGAAGGACTTTTCCAATTGCTGGCCTCATTTGAAACTTGCGATTCAATGGGCGCAAATTTTATAAACACATGTTTAGAGCAATTTGCAGTCTCCTTAAAGAATTACTTTAAGCTTTCAGAGCACTTCCAAAAAGAGGAAAGGGAAATAGAAGTTTTAATGAGTATCCTCTCTAATTATACGCCTAAATGTATTGTAAGGGCCTCGGTAGAGTGTGATATAGCAGATCTGGGAAAATTTCAGGGTGGCATGACGGCAGAGCAATTTGCTAAACGGTTTGCTATGGCCATTCGTATAGCAGAGATTGATCCGTACCGTGCTACAACACACAACAAAGGGATTTATAATGGCGTGGATGCTGTTGTCATTGCATCAGGAAATGATTTTAGAGCCATTGAAGCTTGTGGACATGCTTATGCAGCGCGCAATGGACAATATGAAAGCTTAAGTCATTGTAGTGTTGAGAATGGAAAGTTCAAATTTTGGCTTGATTTGCCCTTGGCAGTCGGCACGGTGGGAGGCTTAACATCCCTTCACCCAATAGCAAAGCGTTCGTTGGAGCTTTTAGAGAATCCAAATGCACGAGAATTAATGAGCATCATTGCTGTGGCAGGTTTGGCACAGAACTTTTCTGCAATCAGGTCTTTGGTAACGACGGGCATACAAAAAGGTCATATGAAAATGCACTTGCAGAACATTCTAAACCAATTGAAAGCTAACAAAGAAGAAGAATCGGCTGCGGTCACCCATTTTGCAGACCAAATAGTTTCCTTCAGTGCAGTCAGAGAGTTTATTGAGAAATTTAGGATAGAATAAGGTCTTTTTCGTGTAACCACATCACTAAAAACCCTGATTTCAAATAATAAGGGATCATATAAAAGTTAATTTTATATATTATTCTATAATATGTAACTTAACTTAAGTAATTTTGGCCTTTTGATACCAATTTACTCACGAGTTAAAGCAAAACAAAATCGGAAGTTTTTACGGGCACGGAAAGTTACTTCTATCATCAGAGTATGCGGTACTAGATGGCGCACTAGCTTTAGCTATACCTACACGATTTGGTCAGCACATGACCACTAAGCAAACAAGGAAGTCAGATTTATATTGGAAAAGTTATGATGTCAATGGAGATGTGTGGTTCTCTGCTCAAATTTCATTGATGGATTTTTCGCCAGTGAAATCTACCGATGATGCAAGAGCTATCTACATACAGAAACTTTTAAAAGGTGCGGTCAGATTAAATTCTGAGTTTTTATCGAAGTGGAATGGATTTGATGTCAAAACGACATTGGAATTTTCAAAAGATTGGGGTTTAGGTTCAAGTTCTACTTTAACTTACTTAGTGGCACAATGGGCAGATGTTAATCCTTTACTTTTGCACTTTAAGGTATCCAATGGCTCTGGTTATGATGTAGCTTGTGCTGGTGCAGATTTTCCAATCAATTATAAGTTTGAAGACGATACAATTAATTATAGCGAAATAGAATTCGATCCCGACTTTAAAGACAAGTTGTATTTTATATATCTTAATAACAAGCAGTCATCTAATAATGCCATTGAGTATTATTTGAAAAATGCCAAACAAAAGAAAAAGCTCGTTTCTAAACTTACAAACATTACAGAATCGATGATGGATTGTACTTCTCTTAGCCAATTTATTAAGCTTATGGAAGATCATGAATCTGCGATTGCAGAGCATCTCAGTTTAGAAAAAGTAAAAGATAGATTCTTCTCTGATTTTATTGGTGGCATTAAATCTCTCGGTGCTTGGGGCGGAGATTTTATCTTAGCTGCTTCAGACATAGGTGAAGAAGCTGTTAAAGCTTACTTTTCTTCGAAAGGTTACAATACAGTTCTTCCGTATTCTGAAATGATCCTTCAAGAAGCGAAAGAAGAGCTCGCCTAACTATCTTTTATTACTCTTGGCATAAACATAAATTGTGCGCCGATATCACTCAGTACAAATAGACAATGGTTTTCTTTAGGGTTCTTATAGGTCTTCCTAAACTCATCAACTTTAGCATTTACAATTAATTTCTTAGTAAAGAACTCTTCAAGTGTAGAAAGATTGATGTTCCAATTGGTACTATGCTTAATTCTATTAATTATTGGTACACCTAAAATAATATCTTGTTTGTGTATCACGAAAATGGGATACTTACTGACGTCTTGATCTAAACACGAATCGGAAGCATTACCCATAATTTCTAAGAATGCTTTCATTTCATTTTGAATAATAATTATTTTTTCTATTTCTTTTATTTCTTCATCCATAGTTATCTCTTTTTAAGGAGGGCAATGTTTTCTATATGATGCGTATGTGGAAACATATCTACGGGTTGTATCAATTCCACAGAATAGTTTTCATTTAACAAAGCAATGTCCCTAGCTTGTGTTGAAGGATTACAACTTACATATAGAATTTTGTCAACACCTGTTTTATTGAGCATCGCTACTACATCAGGGTGTAAACCTGGTCTCGGTGGATCAACAATTATTAAATCGGCTGCGCCATGTTTCTTTACAAAATCATCATTAAAAATTTGTTTTACATCTCCAACTAAAAACTCTGCATTGTCAATATTGTTCAACTTTTGGTTGTAACGTGCATCATCAATAGCTTCTTTTATTTCTTCTATCCCCACAACCTTCTGACACTTATCTGCCACATATAGAGCAATACTACCGAGGCCCGTGTATAAATCATAGACGACTTCACCTCCTTGAAGTTGCGCTGCTTTTACAATCTCGTCATATAAAACTTCTGCTTGTTTTGTATTTGTTTGGAAAAAAGATTTAGGGCCTATCTTGTATCTGATGTGACCCAAGTTTTCGGTAATAGTTTCTTCTCCATCATAAAGCGTAAGATCGAGATCATTTATGGTGTCATTCATTTTGGTGTTGACAACATAATACATAGAACTTAACTGTGGAAAATTATTCCTCAACTGCGACATTAGATATTCTATCTCTTCTGCTTTGTCTTCTCCAAAAATCATAACAATCATCCAATGTCCTAGAGTCGAATTTCTAATACGCAAATTTCTTAGAAAACCATGATGATCGCGCGCGTGATAGTAAGTCCATTCTTTTTCTATAGCGGTTTTATCTACAAAATTTCTAATCTGATTGGACAAATCTTCTTGTAAATAGCATTTTTCGATTTGTACGACCTTGTCAAAAGAACCTCCCTTATGAAACCCTGCAGCTGGACCAAAATTAACTTCTCCTTCTTGATCCAATTCTTCTTTTGGTACCCATCTGCGACTCGAAAAAGTATACTCCATTTTATTTCTATAAAATATGGTTTCCTCACAAGCTAAAATGGGAAAAGATTCTTTAATTTCTAAATGCCCCAATCTTTCAAACGCATCTTTGATTGATTTTTCTTTGTATTTTAATTGTGAAGGGTAGTCTAGGTATTGCCATTTACATCCACCACAATTTCCAAAATGCTTGCAAAAAGGATCAACTCTTTCTGAAGATAGACTGTTGAATTTACTGACAATTCCTTTTCGAAATGATTTCTTTTTGCGTAAGACAAGGACATCGACATTGTCACCGGGAACGGCACCTTGTACAAAATAGACAATGCCTTCTTCATCTCTGCCCACAGCTAGACCCTTGTCAGCAATACCAGTAATTTGAATGTTGGGGTAGGTTTTCTTTTTTCTTGCCATATTATTTAATAATCACAAATTCAGTTCTTCTATTCTTTCTTCTACCATCTTCATCAATATTGTCAGCGATGGGTTGTGTTTCTCCTTTGCCTTCAAAGGCTAATCTAGAAACATTTATTCCTTTGGCAATAAGTGCATCATAAACGGATTTAGCTCTAGCTTCTGATAGTTTTAAATTGCTCTCTTCTTCTCCCACATTATCAGTATGACCTAGAATTTTAATTTTCGTTTCTGGATTTTCTGACATTAATTTATAAAGTTTCTCGATTTCAAATTGTGATTGAGGAAGTAATTCTGCAGAACCCGTTTGAAAGAATATATTTTTTAAAACAATCGGCTCAGATTTAACTACGACCTCAGGTTTTATTCTTTGAAGTTCAATTTCGTAAACAAAAGGTTTGCTCTTTTCTGACCCTGCTTTCAAATTAATATTTTCAGAATGGAATAAATAGCCTTTCTTATTTATACTTAAACTATAATTTCCAGCAGTAACAGTACTCAAACTTATACCTTTTTCATTAGTGAAAATTTCACTTTGAACATTTGTGTCATTTAGATCAACCAATTCAATCGTGGCGCTTAAACTTTCTCTTGTTTCTTTATCGATCACTAAAACTTTGATGTAGCTGACTTTCTCAGGTTTTAATTCTTCAGGAAGATCAAAATAAAGGATGTCAAAATTATATTTTTCGTTATTGGTGTCTGAAGCATAGTAAGCTTTAGCACCATTCAGCTCCACAAATAATGTCCCTTCACTGCGACTGGTATTTATGGGATAACCCAAATTGGTAACTTTTGAAAATTCTCCTTTATTTTTTCTGGCAAGAAAAAGATCATAATCACCCATACCTATATGTCCATTTGATCTAAAGTAAAGTGTTTTATTATCAGGATGAAAGAATGGGCTTTCGTCATTATTCTTTGTATTTATAACATCGCCTATGTTTTCTGGTTTTGACCAACCATTTTCTCCAAGTTTCGATTTCCAAATATCTCTGCCCCCTTCTCCTCCTGGTCGTTCGCTACTAAAATATAAGGTTTTATTATCTGCCGCTAAAAATGGATGTGCGTCCCAGTACCTTGTATTGATTTGTGGTCCTAAATTTCTAGCAGGAGACCATTCGTCATTTTTTTTAAATGAAATATAAAGATCGCAACCTCCAATAGCATCTCTTCTTCCACAAGCTGTAAATATGAGAATATTACCATCTTGTGATAGAGTATGGGCTCCTTCATTTTCTATTGTGTTTAATGCAGAGATAGGTGTGCCAGAATTAAATGTGCCGTCAGGATTAATTGTGGCAATGTATAAATCTTCTTGAGAAGACTTTCTGTTAACGTTGCCTGATCCCGGCTTGTCTGAATTAGCATTATCACGTGTAGTATATATTAAAACTGAGCCATCTGCATTGAATGCTGGCATATATTCAGATTCTGCTGTATTAATTGTGGACGGAAGAGCAGTAGGATTAAAAGGAACTGGATTATTGAAAGCCTCATTTCTAAACTTCAATTCCAGATACCTTTTATTTACTATAGGTTTCTGCTTGGCTGTAAGTTTTTCAGAACGTTTCAACTTAGAAATGACATCAAAAGCTTTACCGTATTCATTTTTCTTTTCATACTCTTCAGCTAGCGTCATCCCTATTTTAGGATCGATTGCTTGTGATGATTGCGTGATGGCTTCTAATTGAATTAGAGCTTCATCACTCCTGTTTTTAGAGAGATAATAGCTAGCGAGTTTAGCTCTGCCTTCATTAAATGTAGGATATTTTTCTACAAGAGATTCAATCATGGCAACGCCTTTTTTTGAATCCTTCTTCTTTATACACCTTAGCGCCTTCTCATATTGCTTTCGCGATTTTTTATCTAAATCACTTAAACTCAGAGGAATTTGCCCAAAAGTATTTGTTAGAAAAATAAATGAGAATGCAAAAAAGAGAATGCGAATATGCATATTATCAAATCTTTAATTACAGAAATAATCGTTTTAGAATTGATCTGTTTATGCAATGGCCTTCAGCATCTTGGCAGCTTCTTTATCGCCCATGTCGGCAGCGTCTTTGATGTCTTTTTTGTAACCGTTTTGACCTGCTGCTTTTTTGGCAATTCCTCTGTACCTTAACTTTTCGCCATTTTTAATTCTATCATTACCTTTCTCAAGATCTAATGATGATTCAAAAGCTTCAGCTGCTCCAGTGAAATCCTCCAGTTCTAAAAGTGTTTTCCCATATTGAAAAAATACTTCCCTTTTCCAAAGAAAATTTGGATTATCACTATCAAATTTTCTTTTTGCAAAAAGCTTCAATTCAAATTCAGCTTTCTTAAATTCTTTCAACTTCATGTGGGTTTTACCCTTCATTCTTCTCGACTTCCAATGTATAGCTTGTAACGCTACAGACTTTTTTATAGCCATTCCAAAAGCTTCAACGGCTTCAGGATATTCTTTATTGCTGATATGAACCTCTCCTTTACCAAAATAGGCATAAGGATTATTCGGATCTAAACCTATACTCTTGTCATAATCTCTTAAAGCATCATGATTTTTCTTAAGGATAAAATTTACCCTTGCTCTTCTTTCGTAAGCTTGAGCATGACGATCATATTTTTCAATGGCTTTATTAAGTGCCTTAATGGCTTCCTCTTCTTTGCCTTTTTTATCGACAAGCGCTTTTCCTTTCATGTAATTGAGAACAGCTACCTTGTCACTCTGCGGTTCAAAATGTTTGAAAAATAAAATTTTTCCTTCATCTAATAACCATACATTGAGTTCTCCACTCAAACCAAATTGAACGATATATTCTAATAAGGCTGAGGTATTTCTAAAAGATTTGTCATAGACCTGTTTTACAAAACGAGGAATTTCGAGACTAAGCGTTTCTCTAAAGAAAATTTCTTCAGTTTCGAATATGACATCGTTTTTGTAATAGCTCTCCATTCTAGACCCATACATCTTTAAAGCTTGCTCGAAACTCTTTTCAGTTCCAAACTCAATGCGTCCTTGAATTATAGTTTTATGCAGCATAATTATTCAGCTATCTATAAACAAAAATGATACCTAACGTTATAAAAAAATGTTAGGTATTAATTTAAAAATATATTGAGTGAAAATAAACTTTGAACTTAAATGATTCCTTTACCCAAAATTAGGTAAAAAAAGCTTCACTATGGGGAGATCTGACGCTATAATTAGCTTTAAATTGACTTATTATCATGTTACATTGCCTTATATATCAGATAGTTATAATATGTTCTATCAAAAATCACTCACAGTGGGTGTCCCTAAAGTGAATGTATCATCCCCAGACTTTGCAACCTTCAGTACAATTTTTACAAATCTCAATCTTTTCTCGGCCTTGTAGTAACATTTGACGAAAGTCTTGATAGCCTTTACTGTGCCAGATTTTTTTAAAACTATCAGATTTTAAATCTCCCAACTTGTGTGTAGCATCTTTATCAAAACAACAGGGTACTATCATGCCGTCCCATGTGATCACACAAGCATGCCATAATTTCCAACAATGATTGACCAAGGCATTTTTAATTTTATAATGACCATTGGAGGTTTTATGATAACGAGAATATATATCAAGATCTGGTATTAATGGATTGCCGTTTTTATAGTCATAAATTTGGGCCGTTTTTAATTTTACTTCATCTACACCAATTTCGTCGGCGAGCTTATAAATCTCTGGAATTTGATGTTGATTAGGCCTGACCACTAGAAATTGAAAAATAATATGTGGTGTACTTGAATTCATTTTCTTTTTCCAAGCCACTAAATTCCTAGCACCTTCTTTCACTTTTTGCAAATTGCCACCAATACGATAGCTTTCGTATGTCTTTTGAGTAGTGCCATCTATCGATATAATAATTCTATCCAATCCAGATTCAATCGTTTTCTTACAATTTTCATCATCGAGAAAATGACCATTAGTTGAAGTGATGGTATATAATGATTTGTCATTAGCATACCTGACCATTTCTAAAAATTGTGGGTTTATGTAAGGCTCACCTTGAAAATAAAAGATGAGATACAATGCTCTATCTGCAACTTGATCAATAGTTTGTTTAAAAAAATCTGCTTTGAGGTTTCCTGTATTTCGTGTAAACGATCTCAAACCACTAGGACACTCAGGACACCTAAGGTTGCAAGCAGTCGTAGGCTCAAACGAGAAAGTCATAGGCAAGCCCCATTGCACAGGTTTGCGTGTCAACTTTGCGACATAAAACGAACTTAAGAGTTGTCCTAGGTTTAATATGCGCTTAAAACTTAAGTGACGTAAAAAATTATATGTGTCGGCAATATGAACAGACATTAAACAAGGTATCTCTCTTTTAAAATCTGCATGTGATGATCAAAATGTCCAGCCAACATAAAAGGAAAAGATCTTAAAGTCATTGTGTAGGAACTCATATGTCCTACTTGTAACCATTGTGCATCTGTAAAACCTTTAAACATAATTATACTTGCATCTCTTGTCTTACAGAAATAGTCAAGGATATAATTTTTGTCTAAATTCTTAAATTGTTCTGGTAGGATATAATCGTCTTGATCAAAACCGGGTAGGATTTGTTTTTCATAACGGCTTGTGCAAAGTGCACGATAATTAAAAATTATCTCGGTATCCACTATATGTAAGATCACTTCTCGAATGCTCCATTTGTCAGGTCCATACTTCTCGTCTAAATCTCTTTCTTCTATTGAAGACAAATAGCTAGTAAGTGTTGATTTTTGAGTCTCCAAATATGGCATCACATCTTCTGGAACCCTTAGAATATACTTTGTTTGAAAATCGGCATATTCACTTTCTTGAGGTTTCTTCAACATATTTGAAAATTATTTATCTAATGAAACTTTGAATATAACTAGTCTCGTTAATTTAGCCAAAGATAAAGCTGAATCATAAAATGATTAATTGGATTAAATCCTTATTTAACAAAAAAGAAGAAATAGACCCAAATATGAAGTATTTGATAGTGGGATTAGGAAACATGCATCCTGATTACGACGATACACGCCATAACATAGGTTTTGAAGTTGTGGACCTTATGGCTAAAAATGGAGACTCTAATTTTAAGAACGATTCTCTAGGTGATCTAGCGCTTATCAAGCACAAGGGACGAACCATACATTTACTCAAACCAAGTACTTATATGAACTTAAGTGGAAAATCTGTACGGCATTGGGTGACCAAACTAAAGATAAAGCCAGAGAACTTATTGATTATAGTTGACGATTTGAATTTAGACTTTGGAAAACTCCGATTGCGCAATAAAGGGGCGGCAGGGGGACACAACGGCCTTAAAGATATTGAGCAAATGCTAGGGACAAGCAAATATCCCAGATTACGTGTAGGGATAGGTAGTGGTTTTTCTAAAGGAAGACAGGTGGATTTTGTCTTGGGAAAATGGACGACAGAAGAATTAAAAGATTTACCAAAAATTTTAGAAAATAGCGCTAAAGCATGTTTAAGTTTTACCGCTATTGGAATTGCGCATACGATGAATCAGTTTAATAAATAATATCCAATTCTTTGTTGTCAATACATCGACTCCATCTTTTATTATAACCATGGATTTGTGTTGTCAACAACTCATTTTGATTGTACAAATCATTGCCTTGATTGGCCCATTCAAAAATACTACCATATAGATTTTTGACATTTGTAAAGCCCATCTTTTTGAGCTTTTTACCAATCTTTTCACTGCGATACCCGATCGAACAATAAACAATAATAGGTGTATCTAGGACTATGTTTTTTACAGAATTTTTATCAAAGTTATTATAACCTAAGAACTTTGCACCTTTGATATGACTTGTATTATACTCAGACAATTCTCTAGCATCAAAAATAATATAATCGCTAGTTAAGTTTTTCAGAACAGGAACAGAAATAGTGTCAACATCAAAACTTAAAGCCCTATCTACTACTTTTTTAAAGTCAGGATTATCAATTGCTGTATGTGCGCTTGCAGCTTGACTTTGGGCAAAAGCACCTGTGGGCAAGAACATAACTATACAAAGTAAACACCAGATAAATTTATTCTTCTCAGCCATGATTATTTTTCTCAATTTTATAATATTTTAATAGGACCATCACCAACTTTATCTTCTATGATGCGTCCATTTACACAATAAGGTTTCAGATCATTTTTTAGTTCATTAACCAACGGACTAAATTCAGTTGGATACAAAAGATGAATATTGGGTCCAGCATCTAAAGTAAAATAGACAGGTGTAGCTGTATCTTTTCTGAAGGATTGTATTTTTTTTATTATTTGAATCGTGTTGGGTTCCAATAACATATATGGTGGATCTGACGCCATCATCAAAGCATGAAGCGTCAATGCTTCTTTTTCAACGATATAGCCAAAGGTTTCCAAATCACCTGATTTCATTGCTTCTAGAAGAATAGCCATGTGCTCATTGGCTTGTTGAAAACGCGCTTTTCCGTATGCATTACTTTCCATTAGAGCATGACCAGCTCTTGATGAAACAGATTTTTCTTCAGCCGATACGATGAGTATGTCATCATGAAAAGTATGAAAAATTGGATTTATTTTTTTAAAATAAGGAATAGCAAAATCATTAGAACTCTCCTCGATGCCTTTGACCTCTCCCCAAATGGCAACTTTTTCAAAAACAGAACGACAAGCACTACCACTTCCTAATCTGGATAAAAAAGAAGCTTTTTGATAATTTAGATTTGTGCCATGGGTTAATTCCTTTTCAATTGAAATTAAACACATAGCTAATGCTGCCATGCTAGATGCAGAAGAGGCAATACCAGATGAATGCGGAAAAGAATTTTCACTTTCTATATTTAAACTGAGATGCTTGACAATCGGTAAAACATCAGAAATACTATTAAGGTAAGATTGAACCTTGTTAGCAAAAGTTGGCTTTTGTTCTCCCTCGAATTTGAAATCGATTTTGATCTCATCCTGTGCAATACTATTATAGACATATTCAACATGAGTAATAGTGTGCGCTTCGCTTAGGGTAAAACTTATAGATGGATTTTTAGGATATTGTCTACCAAATTTTCCCCAGTATTTTACCAGGGCTATATTGGAGGGACATTTCCATGATACTTTGCCTGATGCCTTATCTTCTATTTTCAATTATTCTTTTTTGCGTTTAATTCATCTTGCTCGATACGATACGACACATCAAAGTCCTGTAGTACAGCATCAAGGATTTCGTATTTGCCTTCTAGGTAACCTTCTTTTAAATCATAGCTGTATAATTTAGCAGCATTGTGCCAATAAAAGGCTTTAAATTTCCCCCGGAGTCCTGCTATGAGATCATACATAGGGGTATCTAATTCCTTTTCTATCATCTTTACTAAAATCTTTCCTTGTAGTTTTGTCAACTTACTTAAAGGCTGCTCGAATTTGACTTTTAAATCTTCTTGTAATTTTTTGATATGCTTTTTCCTTTTACGCTTTTTCATGGTCTGTGTAGCATATTCTGTTTCGCGGAAAATCTTTATAGCTTCTTTGGCATAAGGATAGACTACTGCAGCATATCTTTTAAATTTCATATACTTCTGGTAATCTTCAGGAGAATTGAAAGATCTCAATGAAGTGATACTGATGTCATCCAGTGTTTCAGTAATTACTGTGTCCCCGTCGGGTAAAACCATGGCGGTCATCACACGACCATTCACTTTGGTTTCCCAAACTTTCAAATCATTATTGTCACCATAAATCATGGTGTCCATTTGTATTTCATCTTCGCATTCGGGGTCAATTTCTATGATTGTACCCGTTGATTCTTGAGCGATGACATTTGTGCTGATTAATAATATGATCCAGATATACTTCATTTCAAATCGTTTTTAGAAATTTCAGGATTGTGCAAACCTTACTTTCTTCAAAAACGCATAGATTTACTTAATGTTACATGAATAAATGTTATTAAAGTCCAAAATTATGGCTATTCTCATTCACAATTTCAAAAAAGACACAAATAAATTGAATTGAGTAAAGTATTAAAAGGTTTTTCGCAGCTATTATCAGTTTTGTTTCACCCGCTTTTAATAGTTATTTATGTTTTTCTGCTATTTCTTTTAATAAACCCCTATCTCTTTCCTTATAGAACTGGCCGTGAATTTGGTACTATTATGCTGGTTGTATTTTTTACAACGATCTTTATTCCTGGCATTTCTATTCTGATGATGTATTTTGTTGGGTTAATTTCTTCTTTACAAATGTGGGATAAGACAGAAAGAATAGGGCCGTTAATTGTCACAGCTATCTGTTATTTATGGCTATTTTTGAATGTTAGAACTCATGATGCTATCCCTCCAGCGTTTACCATATTTCTACTAGGGTCTATAATAGCTTTATTTATAGCCTTCTTCATAAATAATTTTTCTAAAATTAGTTTACATGCCGTTGGCCTTGGCGGAATGTTATTGGCTATAATCAATATCCTTAGCTTTGACCAAAGGGCGTATTCAATAATAAAGATTGGGAACGATATGTCTCTTTCAATTCATAATATTTTTTTACTATCCATCATTATTATCATAATAGGTGCTGTGTTATCTTCGCGCCTCTATTTAAAGGCCCACCAACTACAAGATGTTACTGGAGGTCTTTTGGTGGGTATAGTCGGACAATTAATAGCAATAAATTTATTTTAAAAAGATGGAAAATTTAATCAAAGTAATAAACGAAGCATATGACAATAGAGATATGCTCAAAGATTCTAATGTCCAAGAGAAAGTGAGATCTGTCATTGAACTTCTAGATAAAGGTAAAATTAGAGTTGCTGAGCCGGATGGTGATGAGTGGAAAGTAAATTTGTGGGTCAAAAAAGCAGTAACCCTATATTTTCCTATTCAACAAATGGAAACCATTGAAGTCGGACCCTACGAGTATCACGATAAAATTCCTTTGAAAAAAAATTACGCTAGTCGAGGTACAAGAGTTGTACCCCCAGCAGTTGCACGTTACGGTAGTTTTCAAGAAAAGGGAGTTATCCTGATGCCATGCTATGTTAATTTGGCGACTTACATCGGAACAGGATCCATGATTGATACTTGGGCTACTGTGGGCTCGGGTGCGCAAATTGGGAGAAATGTACACCTTTCAGGGGGTGTTGGTATTGGTGGTGTGTTAGAACCACCACAAGCGAGCCCTACAATTATTGAAGATGATTGTTTTATCGGATCACGCAGTATCGTCGTTGAAGGTGTCCGTGTTAAAAAAGAAGCAGTTTTGGGTGCGAATGTTGTCTTGACTAAATCAACACATATAATTGATGTTACGGGTGCTGAACCTATTACACACAAAGGAGTTGTACCTGAAAGATCAGTGGTTATTCCAGGATCTTATGAAAAATCTTTCCCTGCGGGTAAATATAATATCTCATGTGCCTTAATTATTGGTCAAAGAAAAGAAAGCACCAATTTGAAGACAAGTTTAAATGAGGCATTGCGAGAGTATAATGTCGCGGTGTAAACATAAAGTAGGAAATATTTCGTACTATAGTTAAATAATTGATAAACACATACTTAATTCTTTACTTAAGTTATTTATTATCTAAATATTTGTATCAAAATTCAACATGATTAAACAAATTTTTATTCTCTCATTTATATGTCTTTCATATTCAGCATATAGTCAATCTCCAGTAACTTGGAAAGGTGAAATTATAGAAGATGCTTCTGAAAAGTACTTTATCATCAAGGCAAAAGTTGACAAAGGATGGTATGTATATAGTATGAACACAAATCCAGATGGACCAGTCCCTACAGAAGTTGACTTTATCAATGAAGGTAATTTTGAGTTGGCAGGAGATATTATAGAGCAAGGAGATCTCATAGAATCTTATGATGAACTTTTTGAAGTAGATATTATGAAGTACAAAGATGAGCTTATCTTCAAACAAAAGATCGGACGAATTAAAAATGATGCCGTCGTCAAATGTGAAGTGACTTACATGACTTGTGATGATAAAAAGTGTTTGCCTCCAGTGACTGTAGAGTTAGAATTTAGAAACTAGAAATTTTTACCTGATAAAAATATTAGCAATGCGATTCCTTTCTTTAATTGTTTTCTTTTCATTTTCGATTTGTCTCTCTGCACAAATGGAAGACCCCGTGACTTGGTCATTTGATTCTAATCAAACGGGGCCAGAAGAATTTGAATTGATTTATAGAGCGACGTTTTCCGAGCCTTGGAAAGTATACTCTCAATTTACAAGTGATGAAGGTCCAAGACCTACAGAAATTACGTATGAATCTGGAAACGTAGAAAAAATTGGAGATGGACAAGAGTTGGGTCACAAAAAAGAAGGTTATGATAAATTATTTGATACTGATGTCATTTCTTTTTTAGCAGATAAGCCTTTTATTATAAAGCATAAGGTTAAGATTACAGATTTATCAAAACCAGTCAAAGGGTACTTAACTTATATGACTTGTGATGATGAAAAATGCTTGCCGCCAGCAGATGTTGATTTTAGTTTTAAATTTAATTTTAAAGAACCCATAAAAGTCCAAAAAGGAGAGTACGACATCAAGGTCCCTGATGAGGTGAAAAAGCAATTAGATAAAGCACATGTCAAAGAACAACTTAAAGATGACCTCAATCAAAATAAAAAGACCTCCACAAAAGCAGCGACACAAAACACAGAGGTCATTAAAATAGATCCAGTTGCGATTAATCCTGGAAACAAAACTGTACAAAAAATAACCATTGGTGGAGGGGCGATCGATAACGACACCGAGAGTGAAGAGGATAACAGAGGTATGAAAAATCCAATTAAATGGGATTTTGATATTTCAAAAAAAGGAGATGAATATATTTTAGAATTTATTGCTAAAATTGAAGATGGCTGGAAAACATATTCACAATTTAGTAATGAAGAAGGCCCTGTGCCAACTTACATAACTTTTGACAATGAAGAAAATTTTACTAAAGTTGGAAAAGCATTGGAGAATGGCAAAAGAAAACAAGGACCAGATCCTCTTTTTGATAATGTAGAAGTCATCAGCTATTCAAGCGAACAACCATTCACGATCAGACAAAAAGTAGCTTCCACAAATAATAAAACTATAACCGGTTATCTCACATACATGGCTTGCGATCATAAAGGTTGCCTGCCTCCATCCGACGTTGACTTTGTGTTCAATCTTAAAAAAATGAAAGCGGGACACAAATCAGCATTTGCTACGACGAATGCAAATAAGAACATCGGAATGAATTTGGATGGTAATAAATTAGATCAAAAAATACCATCATTAGTAAGCAGTTATGCAGAACCTATTGGAGATTGTGGTACACAAATTAAAGATGCCAATGCGAGTTATTGGAAAATTTTTATAGGTGGATTTTTAGGAGGATTGGTAGCAATTTTACTGCCATGTATTTTTCCAATGATACCTATTACAGTGAGCTTCTTTACAAAAGATAATAAGCGTAAAGGCTGGGTAAACGGATTGGTATATGGTCTTTCTATAGTAGGAATTTTTGTCATTCTAGGTTTGGCAATAACCGCCTTGCTGGGGCCCACCGCGTTAAATGAATTGTCAACAAATTGGGTAGCCAATGTTATTTTCTTTTTAATATTTATTGCTTTTGCGATTTCCTTTTTTGGTTATTATGAAATTACCTTACCCAGTTCATGGTCAACACGTACTGATGAGATGGCAGATAAGGGTGGATTTTTAGGCACCTTTTTTATGGCGGCGACATTAGCGATCGTTTCTTTCTCATGCACAGGGCCTATAATTGGATCTGCATTAGTTCAAGTGGCCAGCGATGCGCTCGGACCATTTTTTATAATGCTAGGCTTTTCAATTGCTCTAGCGATTCCATTTGGCTTATTTGCGGCTTTTCCTTCCTGGTTAAATTCATTGCCTAAATCTGGTTCATGGATGAATTCCGTGAAGGTTGTATTAGGGTTTTTAGAATTGGCATTGGCATTGAAATTTTTATCAGTTGCCGATATGACTTCAGGTTGGGGAATATTAAAGTATGAATTATTTATGGGTCTTTGGGTTTTGATTTTTGCAGCGATGACAGCCTATCTTTTCGGACTATTTAAATTTCCTCATGATAGTCCCGTTAAAAAATTAAGTATGGGTCGAAAATTGTTTGCCATTTTTAGTTTGGGTTGGACAATATATATGGCGAGTGGATTTATTGTAGATAAGGATATCAACAGTTATAAGATTCCAAAATTAGTGAGTGGAATTACGCCACCTGCTTCATATAATTTCTTTTTAAAAGCCAATGAATTAGATCCTGAAATCAAAAAGAAATATCCATCATATACAAAATGTGCCAACGATATTAATTGCTTTAAAGATTACTATGATGCCATGGCTTACGCAAATGAAGTCAACAAGCCAGTCCTTTTAGATTTTACAGGTTACGGATGTGTCAATTGTCGTAAAACAGAAGACTATATATGGAAAGATCCTGAAATTAAAGCTGCTCTAAATAATGAATTTGTACTTGCGTCACTTTACGTAGATGATAGAAAAAAATTATTAAAGACATTAAAAAGTAGTTCAAGAGATGTCTCATTAAGGAATGTAGGTAATAAATGGGCAGACTTTCAAATTGTAAATTTCAAACAAAATTCACAACCGCTTTATGTTCCTGTCACAACAGATCAACAGGTAATTACTTTGCCAAGAGGTTATGAAGAAGGGGTTGAAAATTACAAGCAATTTCTAGATTGTGCGCTGGATATAAATAGTAATCAGTAGATTGAAAAATAGAGTAGATGTTAGAAATATATCAAGTAGATGCATTTACCAAGGATAAATTTAAAGGCAATCCTGCGGGAGTTTGTCCATTGCAAGAATGGTTGCCTGATGCTGATTTGCAAAATATAGCTTCAGAATTAAATCTTTCAGAAACTGCTTTTTTTGTACCACTTGATAATGGGTTTCACCTTAGATGGTTTACTCCTACAACCGAAGTCAGGTTATGTGGTCACGCAACTTTGGCAGCAGCACACGTTATATTTTCACATCTTGATTACAAGGCAAATGAAATTTGTTTTAAGACCAATAAAGTCGGTGAGCTTAATGTGTATAAACTTGATGATGCGTATCAAATGAACTTTCCAGTGGATATACCACAGGCTTTTTCATCAAACTACATTAACCAGCTTATTAACACAGATGTCTTAGAATGCAGAGTTGGAACTGATGATTTATTGTTACTTGTAAGGGATCATGAATCAGTCAAAAATTGCAGACCCAATTTAGAAATCATGAAATCATTGGAACACAGAGCTATCATAGTCACTGCGCAGGGCAGGGATGTTGATTTTGTGTCCAGGGTATTTGCACCAGCAGTAGGAATAGATGAAGATCCTGTGACAGGTTCAGCACATACAGTGTTAACGCCTTTTTGGGCAGAAAAATTAAATAAGAAAAAATTATCTGCGACTCAAATATCTCTACGCAGCGGAAATTTATCCTGCGAATTAAATAATGATCGTGTACTTTTGACAGGGAATGCGGTTACAACAATCGTAGGAAAGATATTATAAAGTGAAATTTTTATGGTAAGGACATCTTTATGGGTTTGTAGCTTTGTCTCAATTTTATTATTGGCTTGTGGCCCTGAAAAAACCAAAGTAATTGTACCTGCATCAGGAGATAAGGTTTTAGATGAATTAAATACGCTTATTGAGAAAGCACCTCAAGATCATGCTTTGTTATATCAAAGAGCGGAGTATCAATATAAAAATGAAAACTATGATGGAAGTATAGAAGATTTGCAAAAGGCCATAGACTTAGATTCATCAAAAGTGACCTACTATCATTTGTTGTCTGATGTTTATATGGATTACTTTAGGTCCAAAGATGCACTGCAGACACTGGAGAAATGTGTAATCTTCAATCCTAAAAGCCAACTGAGTATGTTGAAACTTTCAGAAACGCAGTTTATCTTAAAAAGATATGATGAGTCTCTGATGACGGTAAATAAAATTTTAAGTATCAATGATCAAAATGCCGAAGCTTTTTTTATGATGGGTATGAATTTGCGCGCTTTAGATAATAAGGAAAAAGCGATTAGTGCTTTTCAAATGGCGACAGAAATAGATCCAGAATTATTAGATGCATGGTTGATACTAGGCGATCTTCATCAAGATTCTAAAAACCCTATTGCATTAGATTATTATAATGCCGCTATAGATTTGGCACCAGACAATCCAACAACCTATCACTCCAAAGCCTACTACTTACAAAACACAGGGAAAGTCAATGAGGCGATCGCCTTATATAAAAAAATCAATCTTGTAGATAAAAACTATATTGATGCTTATCTAAATGCAGGCATTTTATACTCTACCTTAGATTCTACTGAGAAAGCTTTTGAGCAGTTTGATATCATGACTAAAGTGCAACCTCAAAATTACTTAGGATATTACTATAGAGGGGTTAGTAATTATGCTTTAAATAAAATTGAGGCAGCAAAGAACGACTTCAATAACTGCCTCAATTTAAATCCTGATTTTGAAAAAGCGCAACTGGCTTTAGACGAATTAAATTCTAATTAATTCTTTACGATCTTTTTAGTTTGGACTTTGTCTAATATATCTGTGATTCTTGCCAAATAAATTCCATTCTCTAATGAAGACATATTAATAGTCATCTCAAAGCTGCTGAGAAGTAATCGACCATTTAAATCAAATATTTCAGTTTTAGCTGATTCTGTTCCATTTATATTTAGAATATCAGAAACAGGATTAGGATACACTAAGAGCGTATTTTTTCTAATACTTTCTGATGACGACATAAGATCCTCTTCAATCGTCAAATTGGCTTGAGCCACGCCATCGCCTGTAGAACCCATAGCTGCATTTACAGCATTACCGATAGCATAAAAAGTTACATTTCCAGTGCCCTCTTCAGGTGCAGTCCAATCCATTGTAATAATATTGGTAGGAATAATAGTGGATTGTTCAACATATTGACGTTCTAAAGCAATTACATCTTGGACAGATCCTGGGAAGTTAGAAAATGAATTTACACCAGAATTGTCAGCATCTTTCAAGCTAACCATTTGAAAACCGTATCCTGCTGGATTTCCTGTAGTCATAATATTTAAATCAACCTTATAGGTTTCCCCAGGCTTATAGTTACTTACAACTGTCCCACTCTGATCTGTCAGTCTTATAGTTACATTGGGATTAAATGCGCCAGAAGAATGACAACCAAAGCTTCCGCAAGTTTGTCCATTTTCACCAGGCGCCCCAGTAGAAGGATTTCCTGTAAATGTTGCTCTTCCAGACCTATTAGACATAAAAAGAAAAGCGAATGCAAATAAAGAAACAAAAAGTAGAGTTTTTTTCATACCTGAAAGGTTTATCACGTTTATCAATAAAAATTAAACAAATTTAGCGTTTGGCAATTATAGCTATAATATCTTTGGATCTATGTCTGAAAAAACACAAAATGTGGAAAACCCAAGCAAGGCTAAAATTACAAAAGAGCGATTTAGAAGGGCACTCTCAATATTTGAATATGTAAAACCTTATAAATGGTATCTAATAGCATCTTTGTTTTTAGTCTTCGTTTCTACAATCAGTTTTTATGGGATACTATATCTTATAGGACTTATTGTTGATGTAGCTCAAGGGAATTCAGATTTTGTTATCACCTTAAATCAAGTCGGCTTAGCAATGATCGTCATTTTGATTATCCAAGGAATCACAAGTTACTTGAGAGTGACCTTCACCGCAAAGGTTAGTGAAAATGCAATAGCAGATTTAAGAAGAAAAGTTTATACTAAGATTTTAACACTTCCTATCACATTCTTTGAAGAAAATAATTCTGGAGATTTGATAAGTCGTATCAGTGGTGATGTCAGCAAACTATACAGCATTTTTTCAATAACTTTAATTGAGTTTTTTCGCCAGATTATTACTTTAATTGTAGGGATAGGCTTTTTGGTAGTAGTAGCACCAAGATTATCAGGTGTTATGCTCTTGACGATTCCTTTTGTTGTATTAACAGCTATGTTTTTTGCAAAAAAGATTAAAAAGCTCTCAAAAGATCGTCAAGAAAAATTGGCGGAATCTAATTCTCAATTAGGAGAATCGATACAATCTATTCAAGTCGTTAAAGCTTTTGCAAATGAAGGTTTTGAAAACAAAAAGTATAACAGTACAATTTCTGATGTAGTCGTCATTGCTATGAAGTATGCAAGCTCTAGAGCATGGTTTTCTTTATTTATTATGTCAATATTTTTCGGAGCGATTTGTTTTATTATATATATGGGTGCGAGAATGCTGCAGACCGGAGCAATGAGTGCTGGAGAGCTTCTGTCGTTTGTTTCCTTTACCGGCCTCATTGGTGGCTCGATTGCTGGATTGGGTAACTTTACCACACAATTACTAGGCGCTATAGGGGCAACAGAAAGAGTGAGAGATATATTGGATTTAGAAGGAGAACTCGATATTAAGGAGAAAGACAAAATCAATGAACTAAATTTAAAGGGTGAGATCGCTTTCAAAAACGTAAAGTTTTCATATCCAAGTAGACCAGACATTGAGGTACTCAAAGGCATTTCATTTGAGCTTAAGAAAGGTCAAAAAATCGCTCTTGTAGGACCCTCAGGTGTGGGAAAATCAACAATTATTCAACTCCTATTAAGATTTTATAAAATTAGTGATGGAAGTATCTTAGTCGATAATAAATCCATTTATGATTATGAATTAAGATCTCTCAGAAATAATATTGCCCTGGTACCACAAGAAGTCATTCTATTTAGTGGATCAATAAAAGAAAATATCCTTTATGGGAAAGAGAATGCAACTGAAGAAGAAATATTGATTTCTGCCAAGAAATCAAATTCTTTAGAGTTTATTGAAAAACTGCCAGAAGCTTTTGAAACTATCGTTGGTGAGAGAGGCGTAAAACTATCAGGTGGACAGAGACAAAGAATTGCAATTGCAAGAGCGATTTTAAAAAACCCTTCTATTCTTTTATTAGATGAGGCCACTTCAGCATTGGATACCGAGTCCGAAAAAGTTGTGCAAGATGCATTAAATTACCTCATGAAAGACAGAACATCTATAATCATCGCCCACAGGTTAAGTACCATTACAGATGCGGATAAAATTTATGTTTTAGACGATGGTAAAATTAAAGAACAAGGCTCTCACCAAGAGCTAATGGCAGATTTTGAAAGCAGTTACTACAAACAAGCTAGACTGGGACGCCTATTTGAAAATTAATTTATCTCCTTATTTTACCACTAAGCTCAATTTTCAATTACATATTTTGTTTTTTTATAATATGTAACTATATTTACACAGAGTTTAACCTACCTACGTAATAGAATCTATAGGATTTTTTATTAGAGAATGTATATGATACTGTTTTGTTGCAGTATTAAGCTATTGTAAATCAATAGTTTAGATTTAGAAAATATTTGGTTGACTAACGAATTAAAACCTTTCTTTTCTAGCTCCGATGCAAGTTCTGTAGATCAGAAAAATTAGTGCTTTTTCTGCCTCACGAGCTAAATTTCTATGTAATCCGAAAAATTATTAAAAATTTTTTACTGTCATTTCACATGTCTCAGGTTTGTGGTATGGCAATTTTTGATTGCTAACGAATAAGGAACTACAATGAAGTATTCTTTTAACTGTGTTAAGGGGTTAATCTTATTAACTTTTTTAACATTTTGTCTACAAGACGGTCTTTCACAATGTGTCAGTAATTGTGCGATTCAATGTGTAGGTAAAGTCAATGTCTCTTTGGGACAAGATTGTAAAGCTGAAATTACACCAGCTATGGGAGGTGTTGGAATAACACCAGCATGTAATTCTTACTACAGTATTGAACTGTATGATGCACATGGAAACCCAGTATCCACTGGACCTACGACAGGCTCTGGAACAGGTTCAGGAACATCATTTCCAATTGTCACTTTAGATCATGTTGGTCAAGTTTTGACTTATGAAGTGACAGAACCAGAATGTGGAAATAAATGTTGGGGAAGCCTCGAGGTCGAATATAAAATCGCACCTAATATTGATTGTCCAGATGACATCACAATTGATTGTGGTGCATTGCCATTTTTGTCATTACCAGAAGTTGAAGATACTTGCTTAGCTTATGAGGTAAAACTCTTAAGTGAGGTAAATACAAAATTGGATTGTGACTTGAATTTCACCGCTATAGTAAGAAGGACTTATATAGCAACAGATGATTTTGGAAACACCTCAACTTGTGCACACGATGTCACCTTAAGACGCTTCGATTTTAGCAGCGTTATATATCCTCCAAGTACGACTATTTCATGTAGTGATACAATGATGAGATTTGGTCCTAATGGAGCTCCTTTACCATTTTATACAAACTTTATAAATCCAATGACGGGTTCTGGTTCATTTGACTTTATGGGTGTACCGTTTATTTGTTCTCCTGAAGAAGGCTTAACGGATTTAACTTGTCCAATGACAGGATCTGGATCAGGTATTCCATTAATTCCGCCAGGTGGTGCAATTGTATTGAAACAAACGGGCGGTACAGTTATGGATCCAGAATTTACAGTTTGTGATATAGATGGAGATGTGATAAACAATTCTCAAACGCAATTATGTTCTGCATATATATCTTACACGGATGTGATATTCGATCAATTGCCATGTAAGACTAAATATTTGAGAACTTGGGAAATAAGAGAATGGTGGTGCTCAGATGAAAATACAAATGGAGATATACAACTAATAACAGTGGTAGATGATGAACCACCAGTATTTACATGTCCATCAAATATGACCGTTTCTACAGCTTATAATTGTGCGGGTTCAATTGAACTGCCTTCAGTAAGTGCAGTTGATGATTGTGGAACTGAGTTTGAATACTTGATTAGATTTGGCAACAATGCCATTCAAACAAATGGAGGTCAAGCTGATTTGGCTTTAGGAAATAATGTTGTCACTTATACTGTTTCTGATTTGTGCAAAAATTCATCAACATGTGACTTTATTGTTACTGTTCAAGATCATACAGAACCAGTAGCCATCTGTGAAGCGAATAAAGTCGTTTCTTTAAGTGCATCTAATAATACAATTGTATTTGCTGAACCTTTCGATAATGGAAGTTGGGATGAATGTGGTTTAGATCGCTTTGAAGTGAGAAGAATGGATTCAATCTGTGTTGCTCAAGATACTTTATTTGGACCTCATGTGACTTTCTGTTGTGTAGATGCTAATACTGAAGTAATGGTAGTGTTCAGAGCTATTGACAAAGCGGGTAACTTTAATGATTGTATGGTAAGAGTGGAGGTACAAGATAAATCTGTACCAGCCTTGACTTGTCCTGCAGATACGACTATTGATTGTAGAGAAGTTTATGATCTTAACAATTTGAGTTTAACTTTTGGTGGGCCTCAACTCGGAAACAATTGTGCTTCAAGAAACATAGATGAAGTCATTATTGATGATATTGATCAATGTGGAATTGGAACAATTACAAGGAAGTTCCAATTGAAGGATAACGATGGCAATGTATTACGCTCTTGTACACAGATTGTGACTATCACTAATAATACACCTTTTGTTGAATCTAATATTCAATGGCCGCTTGACTTTAAAACAAGCAGTACATGTTCTATTTTAGATTTAGATCCAGAAGATTTACCTGAATTATTTAACTATCCTACATTCCTTGGAGGAGAGGATAATTGTAGTTTATTAGGATATGATTACGATGATAAAGTGTTTGAGGCAGTGCCTGGAACGGGGTCATGTGCTCATATCGAAAGAACGTGGAAGGTAATTAATTGGTGTGGTGCTGTGAATGGTTCGTTTGTACAATATACAATACCAAGACCACAGCTAATAGAAATAATAAATACAGAGAGTCCAGTCATTGTTCCTGCAGGACCAGTGGTACTTGAATCAATAAATGTTGACTGTACTAGTGGCTTGATAGAAATTGAAAGAACGGCGACTGATGATTGTAATAGTTTGTTTTGGTCATTTAAAGTTTTCAATATTGATGGAGTGCAAGTACATGCAGGATTATCAAATAAATTAATTCATATTCTTCCAGTTGGGAATTATACAATTAATTGGTCTGTAAATGATGGATGTGGAAACAGTGACTTTGATATTCAAGATCTACAGATTATTAATTTGAAAGCACCGACACCAGTTTGCTTGAATGGACTAAGTGCTAACCTAGTACTAATGGATACTAATAATGATGGTCAAGTTGATAATGAGATGGTCGAGCTTTGGGCGAGTGATTTCAATGCAGGAAGTTCACATTCTTGTGGCAACCCAATAGCTTTAAGTTTCTCGACAGATACAACGGATAAATTTAGAATCTTTGATTGTAATGATATTGGAATACAAGAAATACAACTCTGGGTAACGGATGTGCTCACAGGTGCGCAAGATTTTTGTAAAACATACATTGACATTCAAGATAACAATGGAGATAACTTCTGTGATCCTAGTAAGCTTAATAGAGTAATAGTTGATGGTGAAGTTTATAATGAAATTGAAGAGAGAATTGAAAATGTTGAAGTGTTCTTAGCCAATAATGCACCATCTGATTTTACAGATCAACAGGGAATATATGCATTCCTAGATATGCCAATGGGCGGAAGCTATAACATCACGCCAATAAAAGATGATTTGTATCTAAATGGGGTAAGTACTTTTGACTTAGTCATGATGCAAAACCATATTTTAGGCAATGCGGAATTAGATAGTCCTTATAAATTGATTGCAGCTGATGTAAATAATAGTGGTGATGTAACAGCAATTGATTTAATCGAATTGAGAAAATTAATCTTAGGTATCTATCAAGAATTACCATCAAACTCTTCTTGGAGATTTGTAGATGCTGATTTTAATTTTCCAGATCCATTGAATCCATGGTTAACTGATTGGCCAGAGACTTATGAAATATTTGAATTAACACAAGATATGCATATCGACTTTATCGGTGTAAAAATTGGTGATATCAATAACAGTGCTACAGTTAATTTGAAAGATTCAGATACTGAGACGAGAAGAAATAAAACACTAAATTTTGAAATAGCAGACCTTAATTTAAAGCAAGGTGAGATTCAAAAGATTCCTTTTTATGCAAGAGATTATAATGGCTTAGCTGGATGGCAAACAACTTTATCTTTTGATCCTAATGAAATTGATGTACTGGGTATAGAAGGATTATCTCTTGACTTGGATGAGAACATTCATAGCAATATGTCAACTTCTGGCTTAGGCCAAATAGCTTTAAGCTACGTACATAAAACAGCCTCGGATATTGACGATGATGAAGTGTTGTTTGAAGTTTTAGTAAATACTAAAAAAGACGTCAATGCTAAAAATGCATTTAAATTGAATTCATCATTAGTTAGAAGTGAGGCTTACTTGGAAAACAGACAGATAGTTAATTTGTCAATAAGCAATTCTGTGCAGGAAGCTAACTTAGAAAGTGTATCTCCTAACCCGTGGATTGCAAGAACAAACATCAACTTCAATGTGCCAGTCTCTGGTAAAGTGAAGTTTGAATTTATCGATGTGAATGGACAATTATTACTTGTGAAAGAAGATAATTATCAAGCAGGTTTTAATACTATAGAAATAAATAAAACAGAGATTAATACTTCAGGTGTGGTTTATATTAAAATGACTACTGACACTAACATCTTAGAATATAAGATGATCGTTTTATAGAAAACATTACACCAAGACTTATGCAAGAAAGGCTGTTCGGAAGAGCAGCCTTTTTTTATTTTAAGCATTATGATTTGTATAAAATACTTGTAGGGCATATGTAGAGTTAAGAACATTGTGTTTTTTAACATATTACGCTTTTCTTTAATATGTTTTTGTTTATATTTGCACATCAAGTCGTAAGACATGATAGATAGATAACATAAAAAGGGGGTCTCAAATTTTCCTTTCTAATGTTTACCTTATAAACAGTAAAGTCACCCACTCACCGATTTATTACCCAATAATGGTATGTCTTAAAGGCTTTGGCCTATAAGCAATTAATTCCCTTTACCCGATTTTTGATTCAGTTTCCTAAACTGTACCTATAACGGTATGGATATACGCGAAACACCAACCAAGTGTATTTAGAACCTAGCACTTGTGCGAGCTAATCGTATGGGATTTCCCTGTTTAGTAGCATAAGAAAATAGAATTATCATTTTATCAAAATATCGTGTGTTAACATGAAGAACTTATTACCATCTTTCACAGCTTTGAAAACTTTGTCAGTTTTATTCTGCTTAGTCATTTCACAGCAATTATCAGCTCAGTGTCCTACTTTATTTGTAGATGACCTATTTGGTACACCAGGGTATCCTACTATTGACGATTTAAGTGTGTGTGGTAAAACAGATACGCTTTCTTTGTATGTTTTGAATACGTCAGGACAAACATTGCTTAATTCAGAATTGGTATTACACATACCTCCAGGTATGCAGTATGGAGGATGTGCAGAAGCCTTTGATCCTACATATAGTATTATGGAAGGTGATGTGTCAGACCCTCAATGTCCTACTTTCATATTTGAGAGTATAGGTGCTGATAGCGTACAGATTGTAACGATCTGCGTCATCGCTAACTGTGATGTCTACGCTAATTCACCTACACAGCAATATTTCTTTGATGCGGACTTTAACTTCCTCTTCTTAGAAGATGGGAGTACTAAGCCCATACAATGTATGGCCATGATGGATGGAAAGACAGACTATAGTCCTTATATTAAGCGACCTACGATTAATATCATTAATCAATCAGCAGCTGATGTGACCATTACTAATGCTAGCCCACGATGTAATAATGTAAGAGTATCACAGACCGGAATCGATGCCAGCGTAGCAGGATTTAATTTCACAATAGATGGTTTAGATTTGACCAACTTTGGCTTAGCAGAATTTACGATCGGAGGAGTTAACATACCATATACTTATGATGCAACAACTATGCGGTTAACTTCATTTGTAGATAATACTTTTCTTCCAGGTGGAGCACTTGGAGAAGATGAGTTTGTAGATGTCAAGATTTGCTATGATGCACCACTAGTATGTGATACTGATCAGTCACCTCTTAATGTAGTTTACAATGCTTCGTTTGGATGTAGTCCTGATGAGCCACCTTGTGTTGAGCCTTCATCAGTTGAAGGAACCATTAAGTATTCCCCTAATTTTGGAGCTAATGCAGTTGTAGATATTACTCAGGTAGCTGCACCAGGAATATGTGGGTCTAATGCGATCTTTGATGCAGTAATAACAAGTGCAAATTCAGATCCAGTATTAGGATTATGGGAAGAAGTAAGAATAGGCTTCCAAGTATGTGAAGGCGATGTATTCGCAGCAGAAGATGTAAAAATAAATGGTGTCTCACTGCCAGCGGGATCGTTCTATTACGAGAATTTTGATTTCGTTGTAGATGCGACCACGTTTACTTCTGATCCAGATGGTCCAGGAGTTGGATTTGAGGACTTAGATGGTGATGGTATATTTGACGAAGTACCAGGTGGTAACACCTTGACGATGACCATAGAGTTATCAGTTAAGTGTCAGGATCCTGCTGCTATTGCAGGCTGTGCATCTATTGATTGTGAGTTTAGCCAAGCTACAGTATCAGGACTGAGACATTGTGGACAATCATTTCAGTCTACGCCTAAGATTAATCCAGCACCAAGTTTTTCATACGGATCAGAGTATATAACAATAGATGAAGGAGATATAAGTACAGCGCAGAATGGATCGTTATTGGGTTATGATTTTATGACAGGAACAGGACCTAACGATGGTATGGGCGGAGCTTCTCTCAATACTGTAGAGATGGAATTCTGTTACAAGTATTTAGCCGAAGGTATAGATGCATGTTCAGCAGCAGATGGAGAACCATACTTCGAGGTAGCTGTAGATGGACCACCTATTGTAATTAAAGATATGATTATTAATACAGGTAGTGTGACCTTTAATGGTGCACCAGTTCCTGCAGGAGATATAAGTACTGCCTTTAATGGTGATAGTACAGGTGTGGTATTTAAAATATTAGAAGGTAGCAATGATGAGTCCATTGATCAGTGCTACAAGTGGACATTGGAGTTGGACTCATGTGTATGTTATCCTAGACAATTATTCACATCCAGTATGAGGGTCATAGAAACGTGTAGTGACTGTATGGGACCTGATGGTAACGATTGCACGCTTGTAAGAGCATGCGATGAAACCTTCATGGCATCCAGAAGGTCTTGTGATTGCATATGCCCTATGAGTCATAATATAGTAGAGCAAAGAAGAGTAGATTATGGATATACTGATAAGTCGTTATCCACTGCTCATGACGTGAACAGTGTGAGAACCATAGATTGGAATCGATACCTTCCATGCGATAGTATATATATGCATGTGGAATATGAGGTGCTTGATCCACTATCTATAAATGATCTCGATGAAATATGGTTTAGAATCTATAATTACGCATCAGGTGGTGGTGGCAGTTGGGCAGGACGACCAGCATTTGAGTTGGAACCTGATATGCATCATACCCGTATGTTAGACTTCGGTTACGTAAAATCGGGAACAGGTATAGAAACAACTATAGATTTTGGCGGATGTAATACAGATAATAGATCACTATACTACAGAAATATAAATGATGGTTATTTGGATGCATTAGGATTCTTACCAACAGGACTTATTAACGGGGTATCTACTTACAATTCTGGTGCAGATGTTTTTGACAATAGAGAATTTACTTTTACAATTCACGATAGAGGAAGACAAGTAGAAGAAGGAGGAGCTACACATGGAATAGAAGGTGATTGTTGGGAGTATATTAGAGAAGACCTAATGGGTGGGTTGCAACGAGGGGATAAATTTTATATGAAAGTTCATATTCCATTACAGAAAAATCCTTATCGACAATTGATACCTGATGTCGCTGCAACGCCACCATCCACAGTGGTATTCTTTCCTTCAACATATTGGTATAAATATGCTGGAGGAAGGAGATCCTATGTAACTGGTACTTGTGGTACCAATGGTGTGATAGAAGCACGATGTCCTGGACCCATTGTGTCCACAACTGACTATGAAGTAACTGATTGTGATGCGACAGTATCACATACTTTTACTATGACTAATACACCGGATGATTGGTACGTGGGAGAATGGAGACCTGATGTATTGGAGTTTGATACCTTATTAGTTCCTATACCATCTCCTATGGTCTATGCAGGAAATCCACGTATAATGATGGATGACGGTACCATAATACCAATAAGCGACCCGACTTTTGATAGTAATACCTTTTGTGCAGTAGATCAGAACGGTACACCAATGGATTTCACTGACGATCAGACTAAGTGTACCTCGATTGCAGGTAGCACAGGATATATGATGTTTGATGTAAGTGAGATACCAAATTTTGGTGTGGGTTTAGGAGGCATAGAATGCAACTTTAAGTTACTTTATGATTTAGAAAGGATCTGCCCTGGACCAATATCATCACCTGAGGATTTTGCAATATATTATGATTACAGTAATACTTGCGAATATAATCCAGGTGGTAATTATTGCAACAGTACCTCTCATGGTACAGTACCAAGTTATTCTTTCTTAGGAAATCAGATAGAGTACCATCCAGTAGGAGGATGTAATGGTGCTTCATCTCTATTGTTTGCAGATAGAGATTATCATATATCAGAGGATACCTCATTTACATTGAATTTCAACGATATGAGTAATCCACTTCCTGCATTAACTTCATCCATAGAAAGTGGCTTGCTCGCCGATGCTGCTGGAGCTTCAGAATTCAATACGTATGAAGTATGCGCAGGGCCAGTCGGAATCCCGCATGAGAATGTCATGACAACCATATTCTTAGAACCTACAGTAGACTTGATTGATGTCACTGACAATATGGGAGCATCAGTCACCTACACATTGACTAATCAAAGTGCATTAGGTAACACATACTTAATAGCACATGCTAATGATTTAGCACCTGGTGATTGTGTAGAATATAT
>ENA-ORXM01000182-ORXM01000182.1-marine-metagenome-genome-assembly--contig:-NODE-182-length-125631-cov-7.727830_pt1 | contig 125631 bp, 117 predicted proteins | sample MGYA00237867_ERZ511480 | MGnify/ENA primary metagenome ERZ511480 (study PRJEB26309, sample SAMN06266103) | marine metagenome | isolation source: Algal blade | place: United Kingdom:Sidmouth, United...
GTGCTAAAGCGGATGAGACGCCCCGCCAATCAGCACAAAGTTATGGAGCGCATCAAAGCCTGGCGCGAGATTTGTCCTGAGCTGACGATTCGCTCGACCTTTATCGTTGGTTTTCCTGGTGAGACGGATGAGGACTTTGAGATTCTGCTGCAATTCCTGCGCGACGCCAAGCTCGCCCGGGTCGGCGCGTTTAAATATGAAAATGTCGACGGCGCCCGCGCCCATGATTTCGAAGGCCAAGTCCCGCAAGACATCATCGATGCCCGCTACAACGCCTTTATGGCCTGTCAGCAAGAGGTCAGCGAGAAACTGATGGAAGTCAAGAAAGGTACGATGCAGGACGTCATCATTGACGAGGTCGATGCAGAGGGCGCATTTGGCCGCTCTATGGCGGATGCACCTGATATTGACGGCTGTGTCTTCCTAAACGGCGATACAGAGGTCAAGGTCGGCGATATTGTCTCTGTAAGAATCGAAGAGACCGACGAATATGATATGTGGGGGATACGGCCTTAAGGATTGAGGTGCGATTTAGGGCGCTCAATAAGTAATGCTCTGATCACAAAAGAAGGAATCAACTTGCAGACCTTAAGTATGGAAGAATTTCCGTTATGTGTTTTTTAGCATAAATATTTTGGTCTGGTAGTTGTTGACTTCCAGATAAATATTGTTCGATTATTTCATTGTAAATTTTATCTATTGGAGCATTTGGTGTTAGCCAATGTTCTCTCAAGTCCTCTAAATTTTCACGGAAGGACTGTTGCTGAGACTCTTCTATCCACTCGTCCATATCAAAGAAGCCCAAATGAATACTTTCAGTCTCCTTTGGTAGGGCAATATTTGCTTCTATTCGCCTGAGTGCCTCTTTTTTAACAGCAGGAATACTATCAACATCAAAGAGTTTGAATAACATGCCAGCTGTTAAGAGCTCAAAATGTACATGGCCAGTTAGGTACAACTCAATCGCCTCTAATTGCTCTTCTTTAAAGGTCCTTATTTCCACGTTGTTTTCAATAGTTATCTCTGCACGATTGGTTTCAGTTTCAAAGAGAAAGTTTAAAAATAATTTCAACAAAGGAAGCGCTTCTTGAAAAGCCGCACGTTTATGTTCCCACTTTAGCCAACCCCACTCTTCATCCAGCGGGCGGGCATTAAAGCTACCAACTTTATATGTTTTTCCATCTGAGTTATCTATCGAGAAAACAAAAAGCTGAGTTTCTGTTTCAATTTCATGTTTGTAAAATGGAAGCTCTGAGTAATTCTCAAACGGACGTTTACCGTATTTTACCCCAGAGAGCTCATCGATAAGAGACCAATGGGTTTCGTCAACTTTTAAACGTTTGATGCGCGGCATATATTTATCTCGGGCTGGACGGGTATCAAAACCAGAATATAACTATACATATAACTCATCACTAACAAAGAAGTTGTTAGTCACGAGCGGTTTTTTGCTTGTGGCTTAAGCCCTCGTCTAATCTAGACCAAGCCAACAAAACCTTTGAACCTAAATTAACAAGAACAACGACTCGCCCCCTCTAAAACACCGAGTCGCACCAGTTCCCTTTCATTCCCCGCCCACACTCACCCCAATCCCCACAAAAACCGCAAAAAAAGACTCTTATTTCGTTGATATTCCCGCAAGAGCACGTTATGTGCCGCCTTTCGTGAATAATTCGATTGACTTTGGACGTTCTACTCCATAGTTGAGCGCAAAATTTAAGACTTAGAAGACATTTGATATGCCAACAATTCAACAGCTCATTCGTAAGCCTCGCCAACCTAAAAAGCGCGGCGCGAAAAACCCGGCTCTCCAAGCTAACCCGCAAAAGCGCGGCGTTTGTACACGGGTTTATACAACAACACCTCGTAAGCCGAACTCAGCGCTTCGTAAGGTGGCACGTGTACGTCTCACAAATGGCCACACAGTGGCAAGTTACATCCCAGGCGAAGGCCATAACCTGCAAGAGCATAGTGTTGTTCTCGTGCGCGGCGGCGGCCCTCGTGACCTTCCGGGTGTACGTTACACAGTTGTTCGCGGTAGCCTTGATGCCCAGCCTGTTAAAGATCGTAAAACGAAGCGTTCCAAATATGGTGTTAAGCGCCCTAAGTAAGCGGGTCTTACCATTTAAAATTAGAAAGCCTCCGCAAGCGGGGGCTTTTTTTGTGAGCTATTACTCTGTCATTCCGCTACAATGCGAAGCATTGACGGAACCCATGCCTTAATATCTCGCCTAAATACAATTTCTCGATAACCTCAATATCAAGGCATGGGTTCCGTCACGGCGATGCCGTGTGTCGGAATGACAAAATTAAAAAGCTCGCCCCTAATCGCCTTTAAAACACGTCCGACAGCTCTGCCGCTGCGACATGAGCCTCAACATCAACACCCCTGCCCGCCAGATAGTCCCTCAAGCTCGTCTCTCGGTCATAAATAAATGACATGTCGAGAAAGTTGCTGACATAATCCGCGCCTAAGTCTCTCGCGCTCGCAAGGCAATGGCTTAGATAATGTTGTGCTGGCAGGTGCTCTGTGTGCCAAAAGGCGCTGACGCCATATAGCGCATAGAGCGCGTAAATATCTTCAACGCCGACTAGGCTCGTATCGATAAGATGATCCGCCCCCTCATAGCAGATGATAGCGTTCAGGCGCTCGCCATTGCCGCGAGACACCACCTCAATCTCTTGCAAGTCATAACGAAACTCATGCCGCTCATAGGTCTTATAATCCGCCTCATCGATTTCAAAGGCTAAGGCATAGATTTTGGTGTCAGGACGGATGATTGCGGCGGCATGGGCGAGCTTTTTGTCATCCTTATGGGCTAAGCCCTTCGCAACAGAGAGCGTGCCGTAAGAGTTAAAACAGCGCGCATGGCCAGAAATTTCCACGGGGACAATACGCCCAACATTGGGGAAGAGACGGCGGATACTGTTGGGCGAGAGAAGTGAGGCGTAACCTATGACGTATTTCATTATTGTCAGGTAAGCTCTAAGGTGAGTTTTGTCGAGAGGTGCCCTTAAAACGAACTCTAACAATCAAACTTCAAGAGGCGGTTCACCTATAGACTTACAAAAGGCATCAAGCGTTAACATCAAACTTCCACCACTAACTGTGTAATCAGAAACAGCTTTCCTTTTCCCTTCAAATGTTTTGACCTGTTCGGGAACTTTGAATTGTTTTTTACCAGAAGGCAGCCCTAAACCGTTATATAGCACACCGGGAATCAAATCCTTTTTTTTAAAATTATTTTCAAACAACCTTGTTTCACAGGTTTTAATGGCATGCCATTGGTTATAATAGTGTCGGTCTAAGTCCGATAATTTATAATCTAGATTTCCAGCATCCATGCGAAATAAAGTGACAGCAGTTCCTAAGTCACACTCAGGCTGAGAGACAATCCATTGCGATACAACTGCTTCGTCGCCATCTGTTGCCGCGCATATAATTGAATGCCAAACATCAAAATTTTGCTGCTTCACCCAATCAAAATACTCAAGGCTATCCGTTGGCATGAGGGTTCCCTCAGAATACCAACGAGGTAAAATTCTATTAAATCTTTCGTGCTCTGTTTCCATAAGTTCATCTAGCTGGGAAAAATAAACGATTGGTTTAAATAATGCGCTCTTGGTTGATGTTAGGCCCGTATCGAGAGAGCATCACAATCACCACTACAGCCCAAGCTTCGCTTGAGCGGGTTGATTATGATGGTGAGTGGTGCGGGTGAAAGGACTTGAACCTTCACATCTCTCGATACCAGAACCTAAATCTGGCGCGTCTACCAATTCCGCCACACCCGCACAGGTATGAATTATGCTATAAACATTGGTGGGCGGCATATGCTTTGCTTTGAAGAAAAAATCAAGCGCCCAGTTGCAGAAATCTCTAACTCTTTTTCGCGGTCATCGGCGCGCGTTTCATTGTCCATAACAGCGCAATAAAGCCTGAAATAATATTTGCCGCAGCTACGCCGTAATAAGCACCTGTTAGGCCTGCAATTTGAACACCGATAAAGATAAAGCTGACATACAGCACAAGAGAGCGAATAATCGTATAGCTTAAGCCAAATAGAGGCCGTCCTATGGCATTCAATCCTGCCGCCCCGATGAAGACAAAGCCATAACCGAAAAGCGTAATCGGGACGATGTAAAAGTAAGGTACAATTTTTTCAATCAGCTGTTGGTCATTCGTAAAAATCTGGGCGATTTGCTGAGAAAACACCGCCATGATGATAGCCATAAATGAGCACCAGATGAAACATATCCAGAAACAAATACGGAAGGTTTCACGCACACGCTCAGTCTTTCCCGCCCCGCCATTGCGCCCCGTAATAGCCCCGATGCAGGCTGACAAACCATAAATAACACCAATCGAGATAAGCTCTGCCCGGCTCGCCACACCGAAGGCGGCAATCTCGACCTCGGATAAGCTTAAACCCAAAATAGCGACCGCCGCAAAAGTCGCTATCGGAACAATTATGTTTGTCCCTGCCGCCGGAATACCCACTTGCCCAATAATGTGCCAAGCACGTTTTATCGACGCCCATGTCATGTCTGTAAAAGAAATGGCCTTGCGGTGGAACATGACAAGGTAAAAGCCAAATGAAGCCCCAACGATATTGCCGATAAGCGTTGCGACAGCCGCGCCTTGTAATTCCAGACGGGGAAACGGCCCCCATCCAAAAATGAAAAAAGGATCTAATATGATATTGATGATCGCGGCGAGTATCATGATTGAACTCGGCAGCACAGCCTCCCCGGAGGCGCGCAATATATTATTACTCATTGAGGCAATAGAGACGATCACCAATCCCGGTAAAGAAATTGCCAGATAGCTTATCGCCATCAAGCGAACTTGTTCACTGGCACCCGCCACCTTTAAAATCGATGGAGCAATGAAGAGCATCAACGCCACCAAAACAGACATAACTGTCAGCGCCATCAAAATGGCCGCTGCCCCATGTCGTCTGGCCCGCTCCGTATCCCCCTGCCCCAGTGCGCGCGAAACAGCAGACATCGTTCCGGCCCCAAGGCCAATATTAGCGCTGTTTCCGATAAAGGTCAGCGGAAAAGCAAATGTAAGGGCGGCAAGCGCCAAAATTGCCAAATTAGGGCGCGCCGGATCGGTCAAGCGTCCTAGATAGATTGTATCTACAATGCCCGTCGAAATCATTGCCAAAACAGCCAGAGAAAAAGGCCCCATCATGCGCAAGACATGATTGAGGATTGAGCCTTCTAAAACATTCGTTTTTTGATTTTGAGACAAGCGTTATTCGTCGCGGTGTGACGGCGCGAAAGCCGCCAATGTCGCCATTTGCACAATCTCAGAGGCGGTGGCCCCTAGCGGACATATCTGCACAGGCTTTTCAAGACCCGTCAAGAATGGTCCGAGAACCGTTGCTCCGCCGACGGAGTCCAGCAACTTCGTTGAAATAGACGCTGAATGAATGGCTGGCATCACCAAAACATTAGCCGCCCCGGTCAGACGTGAGAAAGGATAGGTCAATGTATGCAGCGGGTCGAGCGCCACATCAGCGGCCATATCGCCTTCATACTCAAAATCTGTGTCGCGGCTATCTAAGATCTCAACGGCGCGGCGAACCTTTAGCATACGCTCTCCAACCGGATTACCAAAGGTCGAATAGGATAGAAAAGCCACGCGCGGCTCAAAACCGAATTGACGGGCGAAATGCGCCGTTGTTTCGGCGATATCAGCCAAGTCATCAGCCGTCGGAAGTTCTGTGATATTGGTATCCGCAATAAATAACGTATTGCTCTTATTGACGACGACTGAAACACCCATCGTGCGTTCATCAGATCTATGATTGAGCACGAGACGAACATCGCGCAGAGCAATATCATATCCCCGCGTTACCCCTGTCACCATGCCGTCCGCCAGGCCGTGATGAAGCATGAGGGCCGAGAAGACATTCCGGTCATTATTGACGAGGCGCTGAGCATCGCGGCGCAGAAAGCCTTTGCGTTGCATACGGCCGTAAAGATATTCGGTAAACTCTGCATTGCGATCGAAAAGACGCGCATTAAGCACAGTGAAACCTTCGGGCTTTTCAACGCCCAGAAGCTTCATATTATCATAAATCGGTTTCTCACGGCCCACGAGAATAGCCTTACCCAAGCCGCGCTGTTGATAAGCTTGCGCGGCGCGTATAACAGCAGGCTCTTCGCCTTCTGCAAAAATAATCGTCTTAGGGTTTTGAACAACCGAGCTTGTAATGCCTTGTAAAATTGCGGCGGTCGGGTCTTGGCGTCGCGCCAGTGACTTTTTATAAGCGACCATATCCTCAATAGGCTTGCGCGCCACGCCTGTATCCATCGCGGCTTGAGCAACATAAGGCGGGATTTCAGAAATCAGGCGCGGGTCAAATGGCGCGGGAATAATATAGTCCGGGCCATATTTCGGGCGTTGTCCATGATAGGCGGCGGCGACCTCTTCGGGCACATCCTGCCGCGCCAAATCCGCCAAGGCGCGAGCACAGGCCAGCTTCATTTCTTCATTCACATTACGCGCGCGCACATCCAGCGCGCCGCGGAAAATATAAGGAAAACCGAGCACATTATTGACTTGGTTGGCATAATCAGAGCGGCCTGTGGCGATGATAGCGTCACTACGCGCTTCTTTAATTTCTTCGGGCGTAATTTCAGGATCAGGGTTGGCCATCGCAAAAATTATAGGGTTTTTGGCCATGGATTTTATCATGTCTTGATTGACAATGCCCGCAACGGATAAACCCAAAAACACATCTGCACCGACCATAGCTTCTTCGAGGGTGCGCAATTTCGTATCGACCGCATGGGGGGCCTTCCATTGGTCCATATATTCTTTGCGGCCTTGATAAACGACGCCGCGGCTATCGAGAACAATTGCATTTTCATTTTTCACGCCCAAGCTCTTAATAAGACCCAAAACAGAAAGACCAGCAGCTCCGGCACCTGAGAGAACAACTTTCATATCTTCAAATTTGCGGCCCGTCAGATGAGCCGCATTGATAAGGCCTGCTGTGGCGATAATCGCCGTGCCGTGCTGGTCATCATGAAACACAGGAATGTCGAGCTTTTCGCGCAGTTCTTGCTCAATAATAAAGCACTCCGGAGAGCCAATATCTTCTAGGTTGATGCCGCCAAATGTATTGCCGAAACGCTGTACGCATTGAATAAATTTCTCGGCATCTTCTTCTTCGACTTCGATGTCAAAACTATCAATATCAGCGAAGCGTTTAAAGAGAACGGACTTCCCCTCCATGACGGGTTTTGAAGCCATCGCACCGAGGTTTCCAAGACCCAAAATAGCCGTACCGTTTGAGATAACGGCCACCATGTTACCTTTGGATGTATAGTCATAAACCAGATCAGGGTCTCGCGCGATTTCCTCCACGGGAACCGCGACCCCGGGTGAATAAGCCAGAGATAAATCCCGCTGCGTTGCCATGGGTTTTGTCGGCAGAAGGGCGAGTTTTCCAGGCACAGGCTTGGAATGGAAATCCAGCGCCTGTTGGTCTGTTATATAAGGCTTTTTAGGGGGACGAACTTCAAGCTTGGCCACGCAATGCTCCTGATTTTGAATCACTTGTCTTATAGAGAGATAAAACACAGTTCATAGGGGATAATCAAAGCGCACACCAAAAATTTAGAGCCTTAAAACCGCCTAAATTTTAATCAGCTCCACCCTCAAGAGCATAAATAAAGTGCAAATTTCTTCATCTTATTAACAATAGTTTAAAAGGGCCTCGCAGGACTCGACTCGGCAGCAGGGCTCAAACATGTAATAACCTAATTACAACAAGCGCGACATATCTGCTTTAGGAGGCAACAATGAAGAAGATCGAGGCAATCATTAAGCCGTTCAAATTGGACGAAGTCAAAGAGGCCCTACAGGGCGTAGGCCTGCAGGGCATGACCGTCGTTGAGGCCAAAGGTTTTGGCCGTCAAAAGGGCCACACGGAACTTTACCGCGGCGCGGAATATGTCGTCGATTTTCTCCCTAAGCTCAAGCTTGAACTCGTCGTCGCTGATGATCAGGTCGAGAGCGCATTAGAAGCCATCCAAACAGCCGCGAAGACAGGCAAAATTGGCGATGGTAAAATTTTCGTCTCAGAGGTCTCTCAAGCTATTCGTATTCGCACAGGCGAAACTGGCGACGCAGCGCTTTAAACTCTTAAATTATACACACTAAAACCACGACTTATCTCGGGAAAGGACATAGTTATGTCAGATAAACTCCTTAAAAAAATGAAAGACGAGGATATCAAATTCCTCGATCTGCGCTTCACAGACCCTAAAGGGAAAATGCAGCACGTCACCTTCCACAGCGACCTTGTTGATGAGGATCTGTTTAAAGATGGCACTATGTTTGACGGCTCCTCTATTGGTGGTTGGAAAGACATTAACGAGTCAGACATGGTTCTTCTTCCTGACGCCTCTACAGCGAAAATGGATCCCTTCTATCAGCAAGACACATTAGCTGTATTCTGCGACATCCTAGAACCTGACACAGGCGAGGCCTATAACCGTGACCCACGTGGTACAGCCAAAGCCGCCGAAGCGTATATGCGCTCTGCTAAAGTTGGCGACGAAGTTTATTTCGGCCCTGAAGCTGAGTTTTTCGTGTTTGACGATGTTCGTTGGGACACGAGCCTGAACAAAACGGGCTACGAAATTGATTCCTCAGAACTACCGCAAAATACAGGCACGATGTATCAAGGCGGTAATATGGGTCACCGTCCAGGACCAAAAGGCGGTTACTTCCCTGTCCCGCCTGTCGATAGCCTGCAGGACATGCGCTCTGAAATGCTTTCCGTTATGGAAGAGCTTCAACTTCGCCCTGAAAAGCACCACCATGAAGTGGCCCCGGCTCAGCATGAGCTAGGTATGCAATTTGATACGCTCCTACAAATGGGCGACAACATGCAACTCTATAAATATATCGTACACAATGTCGCCCATGCCTACGGCAAAACGGCGACATTTATGCCAAAGCCTATGCACAATGATAACGGCACAGGCATGCATGTTCACATGTCTATCTGGAAAGACGGCAAGCCAACATTTGCGGGCGACGAATATGCAGGCCTGTCTAAATCTTGTCTGCATTACATTGGCGGCATCATTAAGCACGCTAAAGCGATTAACGCTTTCTCTAACGCCTCAACCAACTCTTATAAGCGTTTGGTGCCTGGTTTCGAAGCGCCTGTTATGCTGGCTTATTCAAGCCGTAACCGCTCTGCCTCTGTGCGCATTCCGTGGACAGCGTCTCGCAATGGTAAGCGCCTTGAAGTGCGTTTCCCAGATCCAGCGGGTAACCCGTACCTCACCTATACAGCTCTGCTTATGGCTGGCCTTGACGGTATCAAAAACAAAATTGATCCGGGCGATGCCATGGATCAGGATTTGTATGAATTGTCGGCTGAAGAAGCCAAAAACATTCCGCAGGTCTGTGGGTCTCTTCGCGAAGCTCTAGAGTCTCTCGACGGAAACCGCGACTTCTTAAAAGCTGGCGGCGTCTTTGATGACGACCAAATCGATGCTTATATCGAACTGAAAATGGAAGAAGTCCACCGTGTCGCGATGCATCCAAACCCAGTCGAGTTTGATCTTTATTACAAGTGCTAACATTACTAATGACCGCTCCAGCAAAGCCGGGGCTGTCACTACCGTCGCGAAGCGCGGAGTGTCATTAGTTAGGCCACGGCAAAGACTTGAATCAGAAAAGCCGCCCTTAGAGGTGGCTTTTCTATTGGCATATGATAACCCTTTAATTGAACATCATTTAAATATATTCAATCTCTTAAAAGTGAGATTTACCGGAGGGGGACCTTCGGGCGGAGGCGGCGCAAGCTGGCGATAATCATGTCTTCCTGAAACTAATAGCGTATTTATTAGGCTCCTAAGAGGCATTTCAGTCAAAATATAGAATGTAAACGTCGCACTTACACATAAGCTAGGTTACGAGGCGGATATGAATTTTAAAGATTTCATACTTCTTTTTACGGTTTGCTTCGTCTGGGGGCTCAATATTGTCATCACGCGTTGGGTCGTCTTTGACGAAGCTGTACCGCCACTTTTCTTCGCCGCTATTCGGTTTTTAGGCGTGGCCCTGTTTTTGATTCCATTTTTGCGGCCTGTTCCCAAGGACATTAAAACTTTGCTGTTGATTTCCTTCTTTATCGGCGCAGGGCATTTTGCCCTGCTCTTTATCGGCCTCGCCAATGCGGAAGCGTCTGCCGCCTCAATTGTCAGCCAGCTAAGCGTCCCGTTCTCAACACTTATGAGCATGGCTTTTTTGGGCGAGACCATTGGGTGGCGCCGCGGTATTGGGATTATGCTCGCTTTTGCCGGTGTCTTGTTGATTGCCATTGATCCGGCCAGTTTCACCATAACATTCGGGCTTCTCTATATTGCAGCGGCGGCCTTTATTGGATCTGTTGGCGGAATTCTGATGAAGCGCATCACGCCCATTTCAGCGATGCAAATGCAAGCCTGGATTGGTCTGTTTTCCTTTGCACCGCTCTTCTTTGTCTCGGTATTTTTAGAAAACGGCCAGGTAGAGAGTTACATATCAGGAGGCTGGCCAATTTGGGCTGCGACAGCCTTCGCCGTGATAGGGGTATCGATATTCGGGCATGGCGCATTTTACCATCTCATCAAAAAATATGATATATCGTTGCTCTCGCCCCTCACCCTCATGACGCCGATATGGGGAGTTGTCTTGAGTATTATCCTCCTGAATGAAGCGATAACAGCGCAACTTATCCTCGGCTCGGTTATCTCATTAGGCGGCGTATTCGTCATTGCTGTGCGCAAAAATAAAACAATGCCAGAAGCCGGAATGGGCAAGAAACTAGGAAGCGGCGGGTCATAATATCTTGCAAAATTGCTGAGCCGCAATCGCCCTCAAACGCCTAATTTTTTCCACATTATCAGGTGTTGATATCCTTAATGAGGCACACACAGCTAGAGTTATTTTACAATTTGCAATCCTACCGAAACTTGCTCTTATAAATTAAGCGAATTTTATCAAGTCTGAGATAAACGTGGTTTAAAGTTATTTAAATTTCGGATCGAAATGACACGTTGTTTAACATTCGTTACCCTTCTGGCTGTCGGATTGGCAGGCTGTTCGGCTACGCCTTTTTCATTGCGGCCTGACCAAGGAAAGTTACTCGCAACAGGCGGCGTTTCACAGATTGAAGGCGCGGGCGGCGCGGGACTGGCCCCTTGGGCGATGATAAGCGGATATGGCAGTAATGCTTCGGTTGGCGCAAATACCTATTACACACATGCTAAAACAAATGACTTTGATTTGCGCAGTTACGGCGCGGCTGTCGGTATCGCGGACCGCGTCGAGGTCAGCTATGCGCGGCAGGAATTTGATACAAATGACACCGGGCCCCGTTTGGGACTGCGCGGCGGTTATACCTTTAAGCAGGACATTATTGGCGCGAAGGTGCGAATTGCGGGCGACGCGGTTTACGGACAAAATAGTCCACTGCCGCAAATCGCCATTGGCGCGCAATATAAGAGAATGGATCGCGATAATGCAGGCCTCGTCAAAGCTTTAGGCGCGACGGATGATGAAGGCGTGGATTATTACGCTTCTGCGACCAAGCTCTTTTTAGATAAAAACCTTATTTTAAACGCAACATTGCGCGGGACAAAAGCTAATCAGTTAGGCTTGCTCGGCTTTGGCGGTGATAAAAATGATAAGCACTCTCTGCAATTTGAAGGCTCAGCCGCCTATATGGTCAGCCGCAAACTGGTCGTCGGCGCAGATTACAGAAGCAAACCGGATAATTTGGAGTTTGCCGAAGAAGGCAATGCCACAGCGGCGTATGTTGCCTATTTCCCGAATAAGAACCTGTCGGTCACATTGGCGGGCGTGGATATGGGTAAGATTGCGCGGCAAGGGCGGCAACGAGGTGTTTATCTCTCAACACAGGTGGGCTTTTAAATGCGAAATGTTATACTGACTTTGGGCACAGTTCTTTTAACGGTCCTCCCCGGCCAAGCCTTAGCGAAGGATGATGTCACGCTCTATGACAAGCTTGGCGGTCAAGCCGGCGTTGAAGCTATTATTTGGGGCATGCTGGAACGCACACATAGCGACCCGCGCACAGCCAAGGTCATGGAAAACTCCAATATTGAACGCAACGCCAAATTCATTAGCGAATATGTATGTGCCAAAACGGATGGCCCTTGTGAATATTCTGGACAAGACATGCATGTTGCGCATTACGGGCTGGGTATAACCACAAAGCATTTTAATGCTTTGGTAGAACAGCTGCAGGCCTCCATGCGCGACGAAGATATTCCTTATTCAGTTCAAGGAAAATTACTCGCGCGCCTAGCCTCCGACCATCATGACATCGTGGTGCGCTCTCGCACAGGAGAATAGTGCTGACCAATGCTACGCATTGCCTTCAATATCCTGATTTTGATCAAGTCAAAATTGCTATTTGCATTTTTGATTATGGGTCTGCTTGTGGCCGCTGTCGGTGCGCAAGCCTATAAAGGCATATCTGATGTAGGTGATGTGGTTACGCAGACCTATGACCGCCCACTGATGGCCATCAATTTCTCGCGGTCAGCCAGCCAAGTCTTCTCACGCCTGGACAACGCTGTCCTAACGCAGACCATGCGATTAGACACGGGAGAAGACGCGGACTTTCAAAAAATTGAAAGCTTAATTGCAGACTTTGAGTCAGATATGGATATCGTCGCAGAACGCTCTATCTCAATTGATGCTGAACCTTATATAGAAGAGACGCGCTTATTGACCAGGGATTGGACGGCTGAGGCACTCAATGTGGAGACGCTGCTGGACAAGGCTCGCCTCTCGGAGCTACAGGATAAAACAGACAAAATCTTCACGAATTTAGACATTATTGTCGAACTACAAGCCAATGAGAGCTTTCTGAGCCGAGAAAACGCCCTTAAAACCGTCGATAGGATTGGACAGTATAATATTTGGGTCGCAATCGCAGCCTTAGCGATGGCCGTGTTACTCGCAATCTGGCTATCATTGACGATATTGCGGCCCTTGCGAACAGCCGTGGATGTCGCCCAAAAAGTAAGCTCTGGTAATTTTGACGCCGTAATCCCTCAAGGACGATTGGACGAAACGGGTTATCTTTTAAAATCCATGACCGTCATGCAAAGCAGTATTCGAAACTTACTTGCGCGTGAGCGGAATGAAAAAACTATGGCCCAAGGTCATCTCACCGCCGCGCTCGCCAACTCAAAAGACGCCGTTCTTATTGCCAACGCCCAAGGCATTATCACTGTGGCCAATGCCCAAATCAAAACGATGTTTCCGCTTATAGATCCGCAATTTCTAATCGGCCAACCCTTGGTGAAGTTTTTTAACTATGATGGTCATCCTGTCGGCATGTCAGTTGAAACTTTTGCGAATGTAACGGGCATGAATGAAATGCGCTTCCAAGACGGGCGTTGGACGTTGCTTAATGCGTCTGACATGCAAGAGGGTGGACGCCTCTTTATATGGACGGATATTACAGAGCTCAAACAGCGCGAAGTCACCTTACGCCAGGCGAAGGAAAAAGCCGAAGCCGCAAACCACGCCAAAACCATGTTTCTTGCCAGTATGAGCCATGAATTACGCACGCCGCTTAACGCCATCATCGGCTTTTCAGATGTTATGAAAAAGCAAGTTTTAGGGCCGATAGAAAATGATAAATATCTTGAACTGACTAATCATATTTATAGAAGCGGCTATGACCTACTGAACATGGTCGAGGATGTTTTAGTGGTCTCGGGGACAGAAAATAAGACTGCGGAGAAACTCATATTCACAAGCACTGATATCTGCACCCTCATCGAGGCTGAACTGAGCCGTATCAAAGCAAATTGTGCTAAACGCTCAATTAGTGTTATTTGGAAGAAACCACCCCTGCCCTGCTTTACCTTATGCGATCAGATTAGGTTTTCGCGCATTATTCAAAGCGTCTTATCCAATGCTGTGCGATTTAACAAAGATGGCGGCTTTATTAAAGTTCAACTCACAGAACTGGCTGAAAATAAAATGGCTCTGGATATCTCAGATACGGGCATTGGAATCGCGCAGAACAATATTGAAAAAATCATGGCTCCCTTTGTTCAAGTCGATAATTCACATAGCCGTAGCTATGATGGCGCGGGATTGGGCTTATCAATTGCGCGGCGATATATGCAATTACACGGCGGAAAACTCAGCATGCTCTCTAAGCTCGGCCAAGGCACGGTTGTTCGTTTGACATTCAACAGGGACATTAAGGCGATGGAAACCTCTCAGCCTGTACAATCAAACCACGGAAATCCCCTTAGAAAGTCGGCTTGATATGTTTAAAGCAGCACTGTTAAATAGAAAAAGAACGCTCCTGATGATATGCGCCGCCTTTATCGGGGTTTCGCAGTTAAGTGCTGGGGCCGATGCCAATTTAATTTCGCAGAAGAACAGAACATACGCACCGGGTGCTATCACTGTCAAAAAAGACACCAACGTGAAAATCATCAATGATGATATCTTCCTGCATCACGCATTTATCGACAGCCCCGATATGAAATTCGACTCTGGGTCACAAAAAAAAGGTACTATCGTAGAAATCGCCTTTAAAGAACGCGGCATTTATAACGTGCTTTGCGCTATCCACCCCAAGATGAAACTCGAAGTGACGGTTGAGTAGATAAAAAGCTTTACCTAGTAAAACACCTCTCTTAATGCTTTATAAGAGCTTATTCACCATAAATGACTATGGTCGAATGAAACTATAAACTCTGACACACGGATAAAACTATGAATAATTCAGATATTGCAGACCTTCGCTATCTCTCTTTAGCGGAGTGGATATCAGGCGATTATAATGAGTTTGTTAAAAAGACAGTGGTTCCCTTTTTCACCAAATCTTACAAATTGAAATTAAGAGAAATTCGTGTGTTAAATGCCATCGCGGCGGCTGGAGACAATAATCCGACAGCCTCACATGTCGCCGAAACTTTACGCCAAGATCCTGCGACAATCACGCGTTCTCTTGTCATTTTGATAGGAAAGGGGTTCGTCTTATCTGAAGAGGACTTCACTGATGCCCGCAGCCGTATTCTTAAGCCGACAGAAAAAGGAGAGGCCGCAGCCTCTTACTTCGTACAAATTTTTAGCGAAATTATCGAAAAAGCAGCCGAGTCTTCCGACACATATAAGTTTGAGTATGATAACTCTTTGGTGACAAACTCACTTGAAGCTGTCGCCAACCGCGCGCGTGCGCTCCGCGATTCTCAACGCTTACTACGCCATATGTTCACGCCTTCCGCGCCTGTCGCGTTTAATTAAGTCACAGTTCTTATGAAACCCCTTACGATACTGGCCGCCGAAGATGATGAAGTTGATATGATGAGCCTGAAACGGGCTCTTCGGGATATAGGGCTCGTCAACCCCATCGTGCAGGCCATAGACGGTGTTGCGGCATGGGATCATTTGTTTGACGCCGATGACAAGCCTCTTGATGACGCCCCTGAACTAATTCTACTCGATCTGAATATGCCGCGTATGAGCGGGCATGATTTCTTGAAGAAATTTCATGAGGTCGAACTTCGCCCAAATTGTAAAATCTTCGTCATGACAACGTCGGATTCCGATCAAGACATTGTTGACGCGCATAAATATGATATCGAAGGATATCTTTTAAAAGCTGATCTCGTTGATAGTCTAAGAGAAGCCTTAGACGAACTCAACCAAAAGTGGGCATTGATTTCCTAAGACTATGTCAGCGTTGAATTGGATACGCAGGCAAGTTTTCGACAATGACCCCAGGCATATATGGCGGCGTTACGTTATCGCCATTATCTTCATAACAGCCTCAGTCTTAGTCTCAAATTTTGCACCCAAAGCCAGTTTAAACACTGCTGAAGCTAGCGCTGAATTGATTGATGTCGCGGGCAACCAGCGTATGCTCAGCCAAAGGATATTATTCTTAGCGACATTGGCAGCGTCAGATGCAGGCTCCAGTCAAGATGCCCATAACAAACTTAAGACCGCGATATCAGAATTTGCAGAGTCGCAAAAGCGGTTGTCTCATGCGCGCATATCGCGGGATCGCGCGACACACCATGATGACCACCTAAAGCAAGATATCTTACTCGACGAAAAAGCAGCAAGATTCGTCATCTTGGCTGAAAAAATTGAAGAGGATCTTGAGCCGGCTCAACGTGAGACTTTTATAAAAGAGCTCATTGCCATAGGGTCAACCGAACTTCTCAGCGACCTTGATGCCGCCGTGCAACGCGATGAGGGATATACGCTTGAAAAAGTTCAACGTGTTAAAACCGTCGCCAATATCACCTTGGGCCTCGCATTGCTCATAATCTTTTTGGAAATATTCCTCATTTTCTTACCGGCTCATCGCACAATCATAAAATTCTTAGCAGACCGCGAGATATATGAAGACGCGTTGGTGGAAAAAAATCAAGAGCTAGAACATTTTACTTATATCGCCTCTCATGACTTGCGCGCGCCTCTCAGGGGCATGGAAAATTTGGTGACATGGATTGATGCTGATGTGCCCCCCGAAACAACCGAAGAAACACGCTCGCACCTTGATCTCTTGCGCAAACGCATCGCGCGCATGAACGGATTACTAAGTGATATGTTGGCCTATGCGAAAATTGGCAAAAACCCGCCCAAATTGACAACATTCGACCTTAGAGATGCCATGGAAGAAGTGATAACTTGGGTTGAGGTTCCGGAAGGGTTTTCTATAAATCTACCCCCCTATTTACCAACCGTAACGGCGTCACTTTCAGTGGTTCAGCAGATATGCCTTAACCTGTTTAAAAACGGCATTAAGCATCACGACAAAACATCGGGCCGTATTGATGTTGAATATTCAGTCAAAGGTAATAATCATTTGTTTATCGTGTCTGATGACGGGCCGGGCATACCGGCCAAATATCGTGAGTATATTTTCAAACCCTTTCAGCGTCTCGCCGCGCGCGACGTTGTCGAAGGGAGCGGCATTGGCCTGTCTATAACCCGCAAATTCGTCGCCTCCCTTGGCGGGAATATTGAGGTTTTGGAACCTGAAGCGGGCGTCACGCGCGGAACACGTTTCAAGTTGAGCCTGCCCATCCTTTATCCAGAGAGTCAAAAAGACAATCCCGTTTGGAGAGCGTCGCACGGTTTAGCGTAACCCTCTGCATTTCAAAACCACAGACTTTCTAGATTACTCGTTCAAAATACGAGGTTAAAATAACGGCGCGGCTTTTCACCTGTGAACAACACGCAACTGCCCTATTGTCCTGCGCTCTGTTAAGTCCTATCTTGAGATGCCCACAGATTCAGAGCGCCTTATGCAAATTAAACGTCATTATACCACTTCGGGCGATAGCCCTTATGCTTCTTTGGCCTTTGCCAAGGTTACGAGCGAGGTGCGTGATTTTAATGGCGAGGCCATATCAGAGGCGATAGAATTTGACGCCCCTGAAAGCTGGTCACAAGTGGCCTGTGATATTCTGGCGCAGAAATATTTCCGCCGCGCAGGTGTAGCGTCCAACTTGAAAGCCGTCAAAGAGGACGGCGTTCCCGATTGGCTGCGCCGCCACGAACCTGATGACAGCAAGCCCAAAAAGGGCAAGAAGCTCTTCAAGCTTGGCGGCGAGACCGACGCGCGTCAGGTCTTTGACCGTCTCGCAGGCTGCTGGACTTACTGGGGCTGGAAGGGTGGTTATTTTAACGCCGAAGCTGATGCCCGCGCGTTTTATGATGAAATGCGCTTCATGCTGGCCTCACAAATTGCCGCGCCCAATTCCCCGCAATGGTTTAATACAGGCCTGAATTGGGCTTACGGTATCGACGGGCCTGCGCAAGGACACAGCTTTGTCGATTACGAGACGGGCGAAGTTCACGCCTCGACCAGCGCCTATGAGCATCCGCAGCCTCATGCCTGCTTTATTCAATCCACTAAAGATGATCTGCTCGCCGAGGGCGGGATTATGGACCTTTGGACGCGCGAGGCACGGCTGTTTAAATATGGCTCTGGCACGGGCTCAAACTTCTCAAATATTCGCGGGTCGGGTGAGCCGCTTTCAGGCGGCGGCGTATCCTCCGGCCTGATGAGCTTTCTTAAAGTCGGTGATGTGTCTGCTGGCGCAATTAAATCTGGCGGCACAACGCGCCGCGCAGCCAAGATGGTGATTGTTGATATAGACCATCCCGATGTGGAAACCTTCATCGATTGGAAAACCAGTGAAGAGATGAAAGTCGCCGCGCTGGTTGCCGGCTCCAAAGTCCTCAAGCGCCGCCTTAATACCATTATGAAAGCCTGTATCAATTGTTCAGGCACAGAGGAAGAATGTTTTGACGTACAGGAAAACGCGGCGCTAAAACGCGAGATTAAAGCCGCCCGCCGCGACGGGGTGCCGGACGGCGCGATACAGCGCACACTGCATCTGGCCCGCCAAGGTATCGATGTCATAGAAGTCCCTGAACTGGACGCTGACTGGGATAGCGAAGCCTATTCTACCGTCTCAGGACAAAATGCCAATAACTCTGTCCGGGTCACAGATGCCTTTCTAGAGGCCGTAAAAAATGACGAGACATGGGACCTGATCCGCCGCACGGATGGCGCAGTGGCGAAGAACGTCCGTGCGCGTGACCTCTGGCACAAAGTCGCTAAATCCGCTTGGTCCTCTGCCGATCCGGGCGTGCAATATCACGACACGATAAATGCGTGGAATACCTGTTCCGAGAGCGGGCCGATTACGGGATCTAACCCTTGCTCGGAATATATGTTTTTAGATGATACGGCTTGTAATCTCGCCTCGCTGAACCTGATTAAATTTCGCACCGAGGATAATCAATTTGATGTTAAAGCCTTTGAACATGCCTCGCGTCTTTGGACAATCGTCCTCGAGATTTCCGTGATGATGGCGCAATTCCCGTCCAAGGAAATTGCTACCCGTTCTTATCAATTTCGCACATTGGGCCTTGGCTATGCCAATTTGGGCGGACTGCTCATGTCCTGCGGCTATGCCTATGACAGCATAGAAGGCCGCGCGGCAGCTGGCGCAATTACCGCGATGTTGACAGGCACAGCCTATGTCACCTCCGCCGAGATGGCCAAGTCTATGGGCGCCTTCCCGCTTTACACAGAAAATGCCGCGCCGATGATGAAGGTCATTCAAAACCATCGCCGCGCCGCTGAGGGCCGCGTGGCCTATGACGGGCTGTCCTATCAACCCATGCCGCTGAATCGCAGTGAATGTCCTTTTGACGGCATTTCCCAACGTGCCGTTGGCCTCTGGAAACGGGCGCAAAAATTGGGAGGCGAGACAGGTTTTCGTAACGCGCAAGTCTCCGTCATCGCCCCGACAGGTACGATTGGCCTGTTGATGGATTGCGACACAACGGGCATTGAGCCTGACTTTGCTTTGGTCAAATTTAAGAAGCTCGCCGGCGGCGGTCACTTTAAAATCATCAACCGCTCTGTGCCGCGCGCGCTCTCCGCGTTAGGCTATTCCGAAAAACAGTCCAAAGACATTATCACATATGCCTTGGGTCACGGCACGCTGAAAGGCGCAGAGGGTGTTAATCATGCACGGCTAAAAGAGCGCGGCTTTAGTGCTCTTGAGCTTGGCCTTGTAGAATCCGCTCTGCCCGAAGCTTTTGATATTCGCTATGCCTTTAGCCGCTGGACACTCGGCGATGATTTCTGCCGCGACGGATTAGGCTTAACAGAAGAACAGCTCACGACGCATGGTTCTGACCTTCTACCTGTGCTTGGATTTTCGGCTGAGGATATCAATGCCGCTAACGTTTACTGCTCAGGTGCAATGTCGCTTGAAGGCGCACCGCATCTGGCCGCCGAGCACTTACCCGTTTTCGATTGTGCCACGCCATGCGGGCGTATCGGGACGCGCGCGCTAAATTCTGAGTCGCATATTTTAATGATGGCCGCCGCTCAGCCCTTTATCTCGGGCGCGATTTCCAAAACGGTCAACATGCCAGCCGCCGCAACGATTGATGAATGCGCCGATATTTATGAGCAAGCCCACCGCTTGGGCCTCAAAGCTATTGCGCTCTATCGCGACGGCTCCAAACTTTCTCAGCCGCTGAATTCTGCCGTCTTTAGTGATGCCGATTTGGATGAGCTTGAAGACGCCATTGAGAAACCCGCCGCGCAACGCGCTGCCGCAGGCGCTGAACGTATTGTCGAGAAAATCATCGAGCGCGTGATTGAGAAACCCATCCACCGCGAACGTCTGCCTGACCGCCGCACGGGTTATATTCAGAAAGCTTCTGTTGGGGGCCATAAGGTTTATTTACATACAGGCGAATTTGAAGATGGCAGCCTTGGCGAAATTTTTATCGACATGCACAAAGAAGGCGCGGCCTTCCGTAGCCTGATGAATAATTTCGCCATAGCCATTTCTATTGGCCTGCAATATGGCGTGCCGCTCGAAGAATTTGTCGAAGCCTACACCTTCACCCGCTTTGAACCGAACGGTCCTGTCCAAGGCAATGACCGGATTAAGTTCGCTAACTCTATCTTGGATTATATATTCCGCGAGCTGGGCATCTCCTATCTCGGTTGGGATGACTTGGCTCATGTCGATCCCAATAGCGGCGCGGGCGATCAGCTTGGCCTCGGGGCAGCAGAGCGCCATACGAGCGAGGATGGCAGCGATGAACAGCTTACCCTGCCCGGCTATTCCAAAGGCTTTAACCGCGATGGCGGCAGTGATGATAATATTGTTCCCTTCGCCGCGCCGCCCAAGGCCGATAATGATGACCCTCTAGCCCTTGAGCTGGATAAAGAGGTCTTGGACGTAGATGTCGAACTGACAGATATTCAAAAATCCGGAACGTCGGGAAGCAACATTGCGAGCCCGCCCAGCGCCGCCCAAAATGCTCGCTTCCAAGGCTATACAGGCGACCCCTGCCCTGAGTGCGGGCACTTTACATTGATTAGAAACGGCACCTGCCAGAAATGTGATAGTTGCGGTACGACGACAGGCTGTTCTTAAGGCCAAACGACGCTTAGCTAGAATTCTATTCTGAGTGCTTTTAGAGCGCTCTTAAAAAAAAGAATATTATCTCTATCGGTCGGCTCGAAAGACTGACCACCCTGTTTCTCGCGTCAGTCGCTCTAAGGCAATCATGCCAAGCTTCGAATCGCCATGATTATTCAAGTCCGGAGACCAAACGGCAATGGAGGCTATACCCGGAGCCACAGCTAATATTCCTCCGCCTACGCCTGACTTACCCGGCAAGCCTACGCGATACGCAAATTCACCTGAGCCATCATACCCTTCCCGCAACTTTGTCACTCAAATACAACACCAACTGTTATTTGAGCTTACATTACAGGGATTTTAATCGTTTAGTTGGCCGTAAATCTGTATATGAGATGTGATGACTAGGGACTTTAGCATTAAGACAGCGCTTATGGCGCTTGCGGTGACCGCCTTTGCTGTGCCTGCTGCGGCCCAATCCCCCATTCGCGTAGATACCCGCATCCATTCGTCTTCGGGCTCTTGTTCTCAATGTGATTTGTCTAATAAACGCATGAACGGCATGAAGCTTAAAAATGCAAATTTTTCAGGCTCCATTTTCAACAATTCCAATTTGTCTGGTGGCAATTTTGACGGCTCTAATCTTACGGGCAGCCATTTCCGCAAGGCTTTACTCTATGGTGTTGAAGGCCAAAATGTAAACCTTAACGGCGCGAACCTTGAAGACGCGACGCTGACCGAAGCTAAATTAGCCCAATCTCTCTTTATCGGGACAAATTTTCAACGCGCCGACCTGACCCGTGGAGACTTTACAGACGGAGATTTCCGCAAGACATCATTTGAACGCGCTACAGCAACTGAAGCTAATTTCCAAAATGGTAATTTCACTGACGCGAAGCTCAATGATATCAACCTACATAAAGCCAATTTAGATGGCGGACATTTTAATGGCGTCACTTTTGGTAATGCCATAATGCTCGACGCCACAATGATGGCGACGGATATATCCGACGCAGATTTGTCCATGACACAAGGCCTCAAGCAAGACCAACTTAACGCGGCCTGCGGAAATATGAATACGCGCCTGCCCTATGAATTATCTGTCCCGTATTGCGAGGGCACTCTGACGGCCGAGATGACGCATGATCATGATAAGCTTGATCCGGAAACGGTTAAAGCCGTTAAGCACATTGAACGCGCCATCGCAGATGTCGAAGACATTCTTAAAGCGACACCCACAACTGATCGGGCGCTGCGCCGTAAGCTGCAAGGTGTTCACTCTGACTTGGTTCACTCCAGACGCATGATAGAGCGTTAAAAGGATCCTTTGAGACCCTTTTATTTATACATTTTCAGAGGATATTTAATCCTTCGGCGCGGGCGGCACGAGTTTCAAGTGCAATTCTTTCAGCGCTTTATTATCCACTTCCGCAGGCGCGTTCATCATCAAGTCTTGCGCCTGTCCGTTCATGGGGAACAAAATCACATCGCGGATAGTATTCGTGCCCGCAAGGAGCATAACGATACGGTCAACACCTGGCGCAATACCGCCATGAGGCGGAGCGCCGAATTTAAAGGCATTGATCATGCCCGCGAACTTATCTTCTACGACCTCAGGGCCATAACCCGCAATGTCGAACGCCTTATACATGACGTCAGCTTTGTGGTTTCGGATCGCACCTGAGGACAGCTCTACGCCGTTACAAACAATGTCATATTGATAGGCGAGGATATCGAGTTTCTTCTCATCCGTATCCGCTTCTTCTAAGACCTGCATCGCCGTCTTGCCTTCGGGCGCTTGCGGCATAGAAAACGGGTTATGCGAGAAGTCGATTTTCTTATTATCTTCGTCCCACTCATACATTGGGTAATCCACAACCCAGCAAAATTTAAATGTGCCTTCGGGAATGAGGTCGAGGTCAGCGGCTACTTTGTTCCGCGCCGCGCCTGCGAGCTTATAGGCGTCGTTCTTTTTACCTGCTGAGAAGAAGATACCGTCCCCTGCTCCAAGGCCCATTTTTTCGAGCAATGATTTCAGCAAGTCAGGATCAAAGTTTTTAAGCGCAGGGTCTTGGGAGACAACGGCGCCATCTTCTTCACGAAGACGGGCATAGCCGAGGCCGGGCGCTTGCATTTCTTTCTTCGCCCATTTGTCGAGGCTATCGAAGAATTTACGGCTCTGGCTGTCCGTTGCGCCCGGCGCAGGAATAGCAATAACTTTACCGCCGCCGCCTGTAATTTTGGCAAAGATACCAAAGCCCGTCTTGCTCTCATCAGTAAAGAACTCCGACACATCGGTCAGCTCGAAGGGGATGCGTAGGTCGGGTTTGTCCGAGCCATATTTTTCTATCGACTCTTTATAGGGGATGCGCGGGAACGGCGTTTCCACTTCGCGACCATCGGCGAATTCCTCAAACACGCCCGCCATGACAGGTTCAATCGCTTGGAAGACATCTTCTTGGGTGACAAAGCTCATCTCAATATCGAGCTGATAGAACTCACCCGGGGAGCGGTCAGCGCGCGCATCTTCATCGCGGAAACAGGGCGCGATTTGGAAATAACGATCAAATCCCGCCACCATAAGCAGCTGCTTAAATTGCTGCGGCGCTTGCGGAAGGGCGTAAAATTTCCCGGGGTTCAGGCGTGACGGCACAAGGAAGTCACGCGCGCCTTCTGGTGAGCTGGCCGTTAAGATAGGCGTTTGAAATTCTGTAAAGCCCTGCTCAATCATGCGGCTACGCAGTGAGTTAATCACTTGGCCACGCAGGATGATGTTCTTGTGAAGCGTCTCTCGGCGCAGGTCCAGATAACGGTGCTTCAGGCGAATCTCTTCGGGATAATCCTGCTCACCAAAGACGGGCAATGGCAATGGCGCAGCGGCGCTTTCAATAATGGCTTCATCGGCGCGAAGCTCAACCTCCCCCGTCGGGATTTCGGGGTTGATGGCTTCTGCGTCGCGCTCAAGCAATTCACCTGTCACCGTAATAACAGACTCGCTGGTGCAGCGCTTCAAGTCTTCATAGAAGCTCGCTGTCGGATAAACGACAACTTGGCTGATGCCGTAATGGTCACGCAAATCGATGAACAGCGCATTGGCGTGCTCGCGTTTGCGGTGCACCCAGCCTGATAATTTAACGGTGTCCCCGACATGGGATTTACGAAGTTCGCCACAAGTGTGGCTGCGGTAAGCGTGCATGAGACTCTCCATCATTTCCGCAAATCGGAGAAACGGTCCGAAGCGGTTTTAACACGGGTTATGTAAGCAGCGGGGATTAGCGGATGGGGCGTTTAAGTCAAGTGGGGTGAGCAATGAAGGGAGCTTCACAAGAACTATAATAAAACCGCCCACCACGCCGAGAGAGAATAGCGTAGTGGGCGGCCAGTGGCTTGGAGAGCCGAGTTGGATGTCTGGCTTAGCTGGTATGAGCATATTCCTGTAGGAGCCTGTCTTGCTTTGCCATTTCAATCTTTGTGCTGACATCGCCTTGAACACGCAGATCGTGGAGCGTTTTGACAAGCGTGACCAGCGAACCTGAGAGGAAGATAATTCCCATCCCGACATAGCCTTTCGTCGCCAGATTAATCGGCATGAGGAAGAGTGACATGCCGAGCATGGCATAAGCCACGCCGACGCAAATGTAATTATAAGTAATCCAAGTTTGTGAATGTCCGAGCATAATAATCTCCTGTTCGAATTTGGGTTTAAGTTAAAGTTGGTTCACATTGCGTTTTTGTTTTTCGAAGTGCCCCAAAAATTGAACTAAGAGTGTTCAAATTTTGAGACTGCTTCATCGCAAAATGAACTAAGCTGTTTTAGCTTTTTTGGATTTTGGGGTTTCCGCTTTTAAGCGCTCTAAAATATCACTGGCTTTTACCTTGCCATTGTCGCCAAAACCTTCTTCAGCCAAGCGGTTCATCACGCTATCACCGGAGAGGTCAGCTTCAATTTCTTCGAGCGCTTCAATCGCGTCGACGGGATCGGGGCTGCCAAGCAAGCGTTTGAGCACCGCCTCGCCTTCGGCAATGGCGCTATGGGCTGAGATATCGCCTTTAATATAGGCTATGGCTCTGCGCTCAGATTCTATGGATTTGGCTGTGATGAGGCCTTGGCGCAAATCAATCAGTTGGCGGTGCGTCTTTTCAATCGCGAGACGCATACGTTCGGCTTTTTCATTGGAGCCGAGAAGGCTGCGTTCTCGCACATTACGCTCATTTTCCAGCTGCGCCAAGAGCGCGGCGGCGTCATGGGCGAGCCCCTCTTTTCCGGCGTCCAAGGCTTTGCGGGCGCGATCCTCTAAATCGGCCATGCGCTTTTCCAGCACTTCCAATGCGCGGCTTTCCGATTTGGAACGGGTGATGAGGCTGGCCAGTCCCCGCTTAGCCATGGCGTGCCCCGCCTCGGCCTCGCGGATTTTCTGATCAATGATAATCGCCGCGTGCGCCGTTTCCAACTCTTCTTCGGCGCGGGCGGCTCGCCCTAAAAATATCGTCCGTAATGTTTTAAACATAGTCAATTCCTTTTATGAACAACGTTCACTGACAAAGTAGACAGATAAATGAACATTGTTCAAGTAAAAAATGAACATTGTTCACATAGAATTTCTGTGCTAGTGAAAAGCGATAAGAGTTTCAGTGACTTAATCGGGGCATGAAGACCCATATTTTTTATAAAAAGGCGTCAGAATGACCCCAAATGAGATAAGCAGCCCCGCCGATAAGATGGCTTTAAGAGCTGAACAGGCTGAAATAGCTGCGACCAGCGAACCGAAAACCGCGGGGCGCAAACGCTTTGAGCCTGAGATGCGCGAGCATGTCATCAAAGCCGCGACCCGCGCGATTGAGGCCAAGGGATTGGAAGGCTTAAAGGCGCGCCCTATTGCACAGCGCGCCGGTATCTCTGTTGGCTCCATCTATAATCTCTTTGGCGATTTGGATGAACTGACCCGCGTAATAAATGGCCGCACCTATGACGCGCTCTACGAGATTGAGCGCAGCGCATTGGAACAAGCAAGGGAAGCTGGAAAAACTTCGCGCGAACAGATGATGGATCTGGCCGCTGCCTATCTGGACTTTGTTGAAACCCATCAAGCCATCTGGCTCGCCTGTCTTGCCTTTAATCGCAATCAATCCGAACTACCGCCGCAATGGTATCTGGATAAAGAGCAAGCCTTGTTTCGCATTATAGAAGACGCCATCGCCAGCTTTCCCGGCGCCGCAGAGATAGAAACGCGGCAAAACAATGCGAGAGCGCTCTGGGCCTCGATCCACGGCATCGTCACCGTCGCCGTCGCAGATGGTTTCCTCATGCAGCCCATCGCCAATGTCTGGACGCAGATACAGATTATTGTAAACGCGGTCGCGGGGTCGCTGGAGGGAGAGTGATGGCCATTCCGCCCTACCCGCTCATCCCTGGGCAGGCAGGGATAAGGACATATGGGTGAAATATTTTCTGACTTGCGAGCAAGGGCCCGCCGCGGATTTAAAATACCGCCTGGAAAGCCATCTCATATTTGACCTAAGCCCTAGCCCCTGCCTTCGCAGGGGTGAGCGGGTAGAGGAGGTTTATATTGACTCGTTAATTTGCCGCCTTAACATTACTCATGACTTATTCTAAGTTTTTTATATGACCACCCCCATCTTCCTTTTTGACGGACATTGCGTGCTGTGCTCTCGCGGGGTGCACTATGTTTTGAAGCATGAGACACCTCCCGAAACCCGCTTTGTGGCTATACTCTCTGAGCAAGGGCGGAAACTTGCAGCGGCGCACGCTATTGATCCTGAAAACCCGCAGAGCTTCCTTTGGATTGAGGGTGACAAGGCCCTGCCCGCGTCTGACGGCGTTCTGGCTTTACTTCGCCATGTCGGCGGGCCTGCGAGCATCTTCTGCCTTGGTAAAATTCTCCCCCGTGTCCTTCGAGACTCGATGTATTACGCCGTCGCCAAACGGCGCTATAAAGTTTTTGGCCGCACCGAGGCCTGCTATGTGCCGACACCTGAAAATCGCTGCAGATTTGTGCTGACTTAAAGCTAGTTTTCAAATTGTTTTGGAACAATCGCCATCAATGACCGTAATTAAAGTAACCACTTGCTACAGTAAGGATGCAAATTATGAGATTTATCGCCCGAACAATTATAGCTGCTGTACTATCAACGTTAGTAAGAAAAGCTTTATCATCAGATAATAATTCTGAGACAGGTCAATAGCGGCTATGGAGGCCATGTCAGATTGGCTTTTTGTCGCGCCGGAAAAAGCGCTTTTCATATTTGTATCTATAGCGTTGAGTTACATTGCCATTATCATTTTAACGCGCACTGCCGGCATTAGAAGTTTTTCCAAAATGAGCGGCTTTGATTTCGCCATCACAGTTGTCATCGGCTCTGTGTTTACCTCAATTATCATGGCAAAAAATCCGCCTGTCGCCTAAGGAATTATGGCGCTGGCAGGATTATTCGGATTTCAAATTGGGTTCGCAATATTACGCTCACGCTTTAGCACAGTTGAAAGCCTAGCCGACAATAAGCCGCGCCTCATTATGATTGGTGAGGACATCCAGCACGATCAGCTCAGAAAAGCGAAAATGACTGAGAGTGACCTGCGCGCCAAACTCCGCGAGGCCAATGTTATAAGTTATGCTCAAATTCGGGCGGTTATCGCGGAAACAACCGGCCATGTCTCCGTACTTCATTGCGACGATAACGAAATCAAGCTTTCTGCTGATCTTTTTAAAGGTGTCATAGGGGCTGACCGCATCGTTTAAAATAATCTTACTGACTTACGTCCTCAACTCTCTTATGAAATCGAACATATTGGAGAGTTTATGCTTAGCTTATTTGAAATCACCGCACTTTTATTGGTGCTGTCTGCTATTCTTTCATGGCTGAACCGCGCTTACATCAAGCTCCCCCATACAATTGGCCTTTTGGTTATGGCGCTTGTCGCGTCCTTTGGCATTATTGCGATGGAAGCTATGATCCCGCGCCTCCAAGTCTATGAAACTTTATCAGGCGCTATTGGACAGATTGATTTTAACGAGACCCTTATGAAGGGCATGCTCGGCTTCTTGCTATTTGCGGGCGCGCTCCATGTTGATTTTAGCAAAATGCGCGACGCCAAATGGGCGATTGGAACGATGGCGACTTTCGGCGTTATTCTCTCAACCTTTATTGTTGGCACAGGCTTTTATTTCATTGCGAAAATTCTGGGCGTAAATCTTCCCTTTATGTGGGCGCTTGTCTTTGGCTCACTCATTAGCCCGACAGACCCTGTTGCCGTGCTCTCTATTCTTAAATCAGTCAAAATGCCGAAAAGCCTTGAAGCCAAAATCGCGGGCGAGAGCCTGTTTAATGACGGCGTCGGCGTTGTCGTCTTTACCATCATCCTCGCCATTGCCGCAGGAACGACGGGCGATCATGCTTTAAGCCAAACCATCATGCTGGCGGGTCCTGCAGAGGCTGCGGGCGGCGGGCATGGCGGCGGCGTAACAGTGTTAGGCGTGATTGAGCTCTTCATCGTGGATGCCATCGGCGGCGCCATATTAGGTCTGCTCGCGGGTTGGATTGGTTATAAGATGATGGCTAAAATTGACGAACATGCGATTGAAATCCTCATCAGCCTCGCATTAGTGGCCGGGACATATGCCCTTGCCCAGCGTATCGAAATTCTGGGTCATCACCTGTCTGGCCCCATCGCCGTCGTCGTGGCAGGCCTGATGATTGGCAATAAAGGCGCGAGCTTTGCCATGTCTGAACATACCAAAGGCGCTTTATTTGGATTTTGGGAAATGATTGATGAGATTTTGAATTCGGTCCTCTTTCTGCTAATTGGTTTGGAGCTTTTGGTGCTCGGCCTCGTCCCGCAATATGCTTGGGCTGGCCTCATTGCTATTCCGCTTGTTTTACTGGCCCGCCTCTGCGCGGTCTATGTCCCTATGAAAGTCATCGGGACATTTAAGAACTTTACCAAAGGCGCTATTCCTGTCCTGACATGGGGCGGCGTGCGCGGCGGTATCTCTGTGGCGCTCGCCCTGTCCCTACCGGAAAATGAATATAAACCGCTTATTCTGACGGCCACATATTGCGTCGTCGTCTTCTCGATTATTGTACAAGGCCTGACAATTAAGAACGTCGTACAGAAAGTCGTCGATCCAGAATTGCTGTAGAATTGTTATATAATCACGCAAATGGGAGTTGACCTTTTGCGGCAAGCCCGTCATTTAAGCGCTGTGAAAAACGTATTTTCATATCGTTGGGTGGTTGGTGCATTCATTGCGCTCTTCTTTGCTATGCAAAGCTATAGCGTATCCCATGCCAGCACCTATGGCGACGCGCCGCACGAACATGATGGTGTCGCCTGTGCTGTGACTGTAATGTCGGACGACCAATTGGCCATTATACCCGCGCCTATTATGGGTAACATAATCCCAACAGGCATATCGGAAACGCCCTATCCAGACTTCGCGACTATACTCTATTTGACCCCACAAGGCCGCGCACCGCCGCCTCGGGGACCACCTGCTTCCATTTAACTGACCTCTCTCGCCGTATTTTTATGCGGCTCTCTTTGTTTGTTAAATTGGAATACCCTCATGAAAACCCTATTTCTGCGCGGCGCATCTGCTGCAACCCTTATCCTTTCTACCTCAACCCTTACCTCTGCCCAAGATAGTCATCTTATGGACGAGATTATTGTCACAGGCTCGCCTCTGGTGCGCTCTGTTGACGAAGCCATTACCGGTGTGTCTGTCTTATCCGGCGAAGAATTGTCAGAGCGCTTGGCCGGCACGATTGGCGAAACTCTTAAATCCGAACCTGGCGTCTCGTCTACATTTTTTGGTCCCGGCGCATCACGCCCAATCATTCGCGGCCAAGGCGGCGACCGCGTGCGTGTTCTGACGAATGGCATCGGCTCAATTGACGCGTCATCAGCTTCACCTGACCACGCTGTGGCAGCAGAACCTGCACAGGCGGAACGTATCGAAGTCCTGCGCGGCGCGGCACTTCTGCGTTATGGCTCCTCTGGTTCAGGTGGTATTATCAACGTCATTGATGGACGCATCCCAAGCGCAGTGCCCGAGGACGGCGCAGATGGCGCTATTCGCATTGGCGCAAGCTCTGTCGATAATGGCCGCGAAGCTTCGGGCTCATTAGACTTCGGCTCAGGGAATGTGGTCTTCCATCTCGACGGTACATTTAAGGAAACAGATAATTACCGCATTCCTGGCTTTGCCGAGAGCGCACGTTTTCGCGCCTTGGAAGAAGCTGAAGAGGAGGATCATGACGACGATCATGATGAAGATCACGACGAAGATCACGACGAAGATGAACATGATCACGAAGAAGAGGCAGAAGCCTTTGGCCGCGTAGAAAATTCGCAAACAAAAACGACGTCACTTACGGGCGGCGCGTCATATGTAGGGGAACGCGGGTTTATCGGCTTTGCCGTGCATAAGTTTAATTCCGATTACGGCATTCCTGGTGGTCATGACCATGCGCATGAAGACGAGCACGGTGATGAAGATGATCATGATGATGAAGACCATGACGACGAAGACCATGATGAAGAAGAGGAAGAAGGCGAAGAGCAAGTTACGATTGGCCTTGATCAAACCCGTATTGATGTCAACGGCGCGCTAGAATTTGATGGTTTGATTGAGAAAGTTCAATTTTTCGGTGGCTATGCGGATTACAAACATACTGAGTTTGAAGCGCCCGGCGAAGTCGGTACTGTCTTTACCAATGAAGGCTATGAGGCTCGCCTCGAAGCCATTCAAGGTAAGCGTAATGGATGGAGCGCGGCACACGGCATACAAATTCGGCACCGCGATTTCGCTGCCATTGGTGAGGAAGCCTTTGTCCCGCCAACGACGACCAAACAAATTGGCGCCTATACCTTCCACGAAAAAGAAATTGGTGATTTCCACTTGGAAGGGGCGGCGCGATTTGAAAACACCCAACAAGAAAACAGTGTGACCAATGATAATATTGATTTCAATCTGTTGAGTGTCTCTGCAGGCGGTGACGTACATCTCTCTGATGCTGTGCGCATGGGCGGGACAGTTTTCCGCACGGAGCGGGCGCCAACAACAGAGGAACTCTTTTCCAATGGCCCACATTTGGCGACAAGTCAGTTTGAAGTCGGTGATATTACGCTAGGCAAAGAAACTGCAACAGGTGTTGAACTCGCCTTCCGTCACCGCGAAGATGGGCATTATCTGACGCTTAATGCTTTCTACACGGATTATTCTGACTACATCTATGAACGCGAGACGGGCGAAGAAGAAGACGGCTTGGACGTGTTCCAATTCACCGGCGATGACGCGACCTTTAAGGGCTTTGAAGTCCAAGCGGGCATGGACATTGCTGAGATTGGTAACTTCACCTTGAAAGCCGATACGCTAGCCGAATATGTGCGGGCCAAGACGGATAGCGGAAACTTGCCCCGTATTCCGCCGCTCTCTGTTTTGACAGGTATCGAGGCTGAAAGCGATCGCTACACATTGCGCGCAGAACTGGATTATGCTGCAAAGCAGAACAAAGTCGAGGCTTTTGAGATTCCGACTGATGATTATACCCTCGTCAATCTTTTTGCGACATGGCGAGCACCCGTCAATACGCAAGATATTAGATTAGGCTTATCAGTTCTAAATCTCTTGGATGATGATGCGCGTCAGCACACATCTTTCCTAAAAGACTTGGTGCCTCTGCCTGGCCGAAATGTTCGCTTTAATATTTCATCGAGCTTTTAAAGTGCGGACTTAATCGCCTCAGCGGCGGCCAAACCGGATAGGTAAGCCCCTTCCACCCGGCCGCCGTGACACCAATCACCACATGCCGTAAGGCCCAATTCAGGGTCATGTAAAATAGCTGTTTCAGGTGACGCTGAGACAGAAGCATACAGCCAGCGGTGCAAAACTCGGTGCGGCGCGGATGACACATCAACGCCGCACAGGACACTCGCTGAAGTTTCCATTCGCGCCTGCACCCAATCTCTATTCGCTTGGGCATATTCGTTGGACCAATCAGGCGCGCTATGAACTGTAAGAGTGGTCGGGGCCCTATTTCGTCCCGGCTTATCGCTGTTCACGGCGAGCCACGCATTGACATCATTATTTACGCGAAGGCTGTCCCACCCAAAATCATGCACAGCCTCAAAGCCAATCATCAGCGCAAAGCAGGCATCCATTTGGGCCGCCTTAAGCGCGGCCATGGCGCTAAACTCTTTTGGCAACAGATCTATCGCTTGGACGGATGGCACGGCACATATGACGTGATCAAAGCCGCCCTCCTTATGGCCATCTTCAAAGACTAGCGTCCATTTGTTATTGGCTCGCATGAGTCTGGATACCCTAGCCCCTAAAGTGACATCCAGTCCCTGCGCCAGAGCTTTGGCCCAGCTATTCATACGCGGCGTCGCGACAAATCTGTCACCGCCTGTATCAGCCATCATCACGCCATCTTTTTTATAGACGGCGCGCCCGGCCCACGGCGCAACGTGGCCCTGCTCTATCGCAGCTTCGACCGCATCCTGAAAACGCGGATCGCGCGCCGTGAAATATTGCGCGCCATGATCAAATTCGTAATCTCCAGCATAACGCGTGGACATACGCCCGCCCACGCCGCGTGATTTATCAAATAATTTCGTATGTGAAGTATTTTTTAAAAGCTGAGCCGCTGTCAGTCCTGACAACCCAGCCCCAATGATGGCAATAGAAAGTTTCATAAGAGTGCTTTATGCCTCAAAAGGTAGCTTTTCCAGATAATAAGGCAAAAACCTACCGACTTGTAGCGCAAAACAGTGATAATGAATTGAATTTTCGGATACGAACTATTAAGTGACGTGATGTGCGATATAAATCAATATTTACTTTGTCACAAAGTAAAATGCGAGTTATGACAGCGCTGTCAATTGACGAAGGATATGACTGTGACAACTAAAATTGCAATTAATGGATTTGGGCGTATTGGCCGTAATGTTTTGCGCGCGCTTGAGGAGAGCGGACGTGATGATTTGCAGGTCGTTGCTATCAATGATTTGTCCTCAACGGACAATCTTGCCCACCTGTTGAAATACGACTCTGTGCATGGACGTTTTGGCGGCACTGTCAGCCATACGAAGACATCTCTCAACATCGGTAAGGGCGAGATTCAGGTCACAGCTATCCGTAATCTCGAAGATCAGAACTGGGCCGATAACGATGTTGATATTGTTATGGAATGCACAGGCATTTTCACAGCCCGCGACACTGCCGCCAAACATCTAGATGCTGGCGCTAAACGCGTCTTGATTTCCGCGCCCGGCAACAACGCTGATAAGACAATCGTTTATGGCGTCAACCACGACACACTGACCAAAGATGATGTTGTCGTCTCTAATGCCTCTTGCACGACAAATGCCCTCGCCCCCGTCGCAAAAGTTTTGAACGATGCATTTGGTATTGAAAACGGTTTCATGACAACCATTCATGCCTATACAGGCGATCAACCCACACTGGATACCATCCACCGCAAAGATTATAACCGCGGACGCGCAGCTGCCCTCTCCATGATTCCAACATCAACCGGCGCGGCCAAAGCCATTGGCCTCGTTATTCCTGAGCTTAATGGAAAGCTTGACGGAAAAGCTATTCGCGTTCCTACGCCCAATGTCTCAGTCGTTGACCTTGTTGTAAATACATCAAAATCCACAGATGCTGAGGCTGTGAATGCCGCAATCCGCAAAGCCGCAAACGGCCCGCTTAAAAACGTATTGCAAATTGTTGACGATAAGACTGTCTCGATTGACTTTAATCATGATCCGCACAGCTCAAGCTTAATGACAGGCGAAACTGTTGTTATGGACGGCAATCTTGTCCGCATTTTAAGCTGGTATGATAATGAGTGGGGCTTTTCAAACCGGATGCTCGACACCGCGACCGCAATGGCAAAATTTATTTAGAGTCCTTTTTTGGACATTCCCTTTTGGGAGGAGACTGACATCGCCCGCAAATCCACAGCCGCCGAGCTTCATCAACGCCTGCAGGCGCAATTAAGAGAGCATCAAAGCCGTAAGGTCTCTGACCCGCAGTCTAATGCTGTCAAATTGCTGGCCTATGACATTTCCAAAGATGTCGAAGATCGCGCCGTAGCGTTTCGCGATATCGAAGCGCTGGTCAAAACAATCTCGGATAATGCCGCTATAGACCGGGCGCGGCGTCTGCGCGAACGCGCCAATATCCGCTCTCTTCGGAGCATGGATAAAAGTATAACGGACATCGCCGCAAATGAGGCCGCAAAAGGATTCAAGTCCTTTAAGGCCTGGGCAGAACTGCCTGGCCTGGGCATCGTGCTTACGGCGCACCCAACATTTTCGCTCTCTCGAGATATCCGTGATTGCTTGGGCCGCATCGCCTCCGCAGAAGAGGGGGCTTATAAGGATGAAATTAAAGAATTGAAAACCTATCCTTACCTGCCTAAGCGCGCACCAACGCTCAAAGAAGAACATGAGGACACACAAGATGCTCTCGCCCGTATTCAAGGCGCGCTGAACGGTATAAACGCCAAAATTCTCGATATGGCTCGTAAGACCTTCCCAGATAAATGGACAACCATTACCCCTCATCTTGTTGATGCTTATAGCTGGGTTGGCTATGATATTGATGGCCGCACAGATATTACCTGGGGCGACGCGCTGCGTCTGCGCTTGCAAGAAAAGCGCGATCAATTGCAGCGCTATAAAGAGGCTGCCATAGATATTCAGGGCAAAGGCAAAGTGGACGCCAAAGGCGAGGCTGCGCTGGATAAGCTTGTCGATAAATTATCTGACGCGCATCTCAGCGCGGAACGGGATTTAATCCTATTTGAAAAAGATATTACCGACCCTGAAAACCTTGTCGCCGCCGCCAATAATCTTACGCGGAGTTCGACTCGCCGTTTTCTTAACCTCAAACCTGCCATGCCGTTGATTAAAAAAGCGATTAGCTGCGCCACATCAGACATCGTTATAAAAGACCTTATTTGCCTGCGTGCACAGATGGTGGCCTTTGGCCTCGGCACAGCTCGGATTCATTTCCGATTGAATAATCGCCATGTAGTTTCGGCCATGAAATCAACCTTCGGAATAGATGAAAAAACATCTGACAACCGAACCATGTTGATGAAAGCGTCAAAACTGACAAAGAATGTTAAGCCGCAACCCGTCAACTTTGCCTCGCTCGCTTTGGAGAAATCCACAGCCCATGAGAAAATGATCCTGACCGCGCAAATCCATAAATATATTGATGACGAAACCCCTATCCGTCTCCTCATTGCGGAGACCGAAGACAGCCTGACCCCATTGGGTATGCTTTACCTCGCGCGGCGTTATGGCCTTGAAAAACATCTTGATATCTCCCCGCTTTTTGAAACCGCAGATGCGCTGAATAATGGCGGGCGTATCATTGGCAAAATGCTGAGCAATGAAGTTTACCGCAACTATGTAAAAGATCGCGGTGTCTTTGCTATTCAGACCGGCTTCTCAGATGCCGGCCGCTTCATGGGCCAGATTCCCGCGACACTCGCCATTGAGCGCCTGCAATCTCATTTCGCCGCCCAAATGGAAAAATACGGCATGAAAGATGTCGTCTCGCTTGTCTTTAACACTCACGGCGAAGGCCTTGGGCGCGGCGGACATCCCGGCACAGTAGTTGACCGCGTCAATTATGTCATGAGCCCCTGGGCCGTAAACCAATTTGAAAAGCGCGGTATGCCGCTTTGCCATGAGACCAGTTTCCAAGGCGGCGACGGCTTCATGTGGTTCCAAACGGACACGCTCGCCCGCGCGACCATTGTCTCTCTGATTGAGGCGCGTTATGCTGAGAAATCAAACTCCGAAGAAGATGTCTTCTACAAAGAGAATGATTTTTCCTGGGACGTATTTCGTACCATCGCCTCTGAACAGGACAGCCTTTATAATGACCATAATTACGTGACGCTTCTCGGCGGCTTTGGTCAGAACATGCTCATCCCCACGGGCTCTCGCGCGGCTAAACGCGCCAAGTCTGGCAGCGACATGTTCAATCCGCGTCAGCTCCGTGCTATTCCGCATAATGCGATTTTACAGCAATTCGGAACCCCTGCGAATATATTCTACGGCGTTGGCCGCGCCGCCGCGATTGACCCTGAAAAGTTCATTGCGCATTTCCAAAATTCTGCCCGCGCAAACTCTATCTTTACGTTGGTCATTCGTTCTATGGAGCGCTCTAATCTGTCTATCCTGACCGCCTATGGCCGTCTCTTTGATCCGGGCTTCTGGGTCAGCCGCGGGCTTTCGGGCAATGAGCCGCGTTTGGCCCATAAGAGCATGATTGTGGCGGATACGCTCACAGCCCTGCCGTGGCGCTCACAGATCATGGACCTTGCCAACCGACTGCGCATGGATGTTTACGATTCAGTGCGTTTCTTTGAAGCCTGTGACTGCGGCGCGAATTTTGATAATATTGAAACACTGGAAATCCTGCATTCCCTGCGTCTTGCCGTTGTTATGAAGATGATGATTATCGCCGCCGAATTACCTGCTATTGGCCAAGAAGGCACCTCGCAAATGAATGTGCTGCAAAAGCTGCAAACCTTCCAAATCGACAGCATCGTAGAAGACCTTCAGGCCCAATACCCCGCGACCCGCGCGGCTCTCGAATGGACAGAAAAGCTACAAGAAAAAACCAACACTCCCGTAGCTCCATCAGGCGGCTTCCCGCACATTTCAGAAACAATCATCAAGCCTCTGGAACGCGCTAGAGATTTAACGCGGCAAATTACGGTCGCGATAACGCACCATTATGATGCATTTGGATAATCTTTTATCTTCGATAAAAATTATCCAAAAACATTACACATAAAAACATAAAATCCTCAAAAAACCGACAACCTTAGTCGGTTCTTTTGAGACTTTAGATATGTGTAATGCTTTAACTTTCTTCCTAGTTGGAACATTCGCTTTTTATCCGAAACTGAGATAGAAATACCCCATGATTAGGTTTTCATCAGAAACAAACACTCACTTATATCACATCGCGGGCCTTCAGCATTCAGATGACCCCAAAGCGTGGATTGAGAATATAGGTCATAGGAAAGCTGTCTTAGATTTGACAGAGGGGGGCGATTCTAACCAAGCATTTCAAGCTCTTATACTTGCTAACAAAGCCTCGATTCCACTACCTAAAATGGGCTACAGAGTTCTTCAAGAGTTATGTGAGTAATAAAAGTGAATTGCCTAAAGTGGTTTTAGAAAACTGCGATAAAATGTTGGAAATCAGAAAGCGAAGAAACGCCTGTAAGTTTGTCGTTTGCTTAGTTGATGCAGGTATTTTACAGCCATCACAATATGCTAATGCTCGCCCACTATTAAAAACACTTAATAAGTATTGGATGAACGGCGGTAATGAGGGAACGTATGATAATCCTCACAGTTCATAAAAATGCAGTTCAGGGAAAACTGGGTCCCCGCCTGCGCGGGGATGAACGGAGAATTGGAGGTATTAGGTTTAAGCCCAAGCACTGACATTCCGTCTCAGCATGAGTGGGCTGACTTAACCTGAAACCTAAATCCCAACAACCCTCTGCACCATCTTCGGCAACCAGCCCTGCATCTTGAGCGGGCCTTGCGTCATCACAAGACAGATACAATCCTCGCCCTCATCGATATGCGGCGCGTGGGTTTCTGTTTCGTCTTCAATATGTAAATCACCGCGCGCGTAACGAGTATCACCTGTTGTGTAGCTGCCCGTCAGGATGAGTGTCCATTCTTCACCGTTATGACTATGTTGGGGCATCTTCATCCCGCCTTTGGCCTTGAGAAGGTAAAGGCGATCACCATCCTTCGTATGACGATTTCCCAAGACATCATGCACGGCCACGCCTGGCACCATTGATTTCCACTGCATGTCTTTAAGGCCGTGGCCAAGCATATGGCGCAAGCTTTGCGGAGCCAAACCACCTGACGGAGCCGGCGCAGCAGGGGGGTGATTATGAGTTTGCTGCGGTAATGCGGCGAGTGCATTGCCCATAAAGAGCGGCGATAAAGGCTCAGACGTGCCTTGCTCTAACATAGAGGCGGCAAGACCTTCCTGAAAAGCGATGCGCTGTGCAACCGCGTCTGAAATCTCGCTTTGGCAGGCCACCATTATGTGCTTGGCGGGGCTGAGCTTTCCGGCCGCGTAATCGGTGATGATATCTTCATCCATGACGACGTTGTGAGAAGTTTTTTGGGTCATTTCATATGGCTCACATGCTTGGCCATATTCGCTTTGAGTGCCTGTATGGCGCTGCGAATACGGGTTTTGACGGTTCCGAGGGGCAAGCCTGTCTCGGCGGCAATTTCTTTATGCGTTTTAAATTCCATGTAAGCCATGCGAATGGCTTTTTGCTGCGTCGGGGTCAGGCGGGCAATCTGCTCTTGTAAGATGTCCGAGTTTTGCTGCGCCATAAAATTAGCTTCTGCAGAAGGCACTTCATCGTCGGCAATAATTTTCATCAGTTCTGGATCACGCACATCCATGCGGCCATGTTTGCGTTGATGGTCAATCCAGCGGTTACGGGTCATGCGGTAAACCCAGGTTGCAAAACTGGCCTTGGCCGGGTCAAAGCTCGCGGCCTTTGTCCAGACCTTAATCATAACGTCTTGAACAATATCTTCAGCAGTACCATTCCCCACGCCTCGCGCCATGAGCCAACCCTTCAGCTTCGGACCGTAAATCGTAAAAAGATCTGATAAAGCCCGAGCATCTTGTTTGTTAGCAATAGAGGCTAGCCATAAAGCATCACGTTTGGCGGCGCTTAGACTCTTAGGGGACGCTGGGCGCCCTCGTTTATAAGGTGGTTTCACCCCTTTATCAGACATAGACACGATGATAGCGGGTTCTCTTCCGAATGCCATATGTAATCCTATGTGTAACAACTATGTCGCAATTGAGCGGGCTTAGACTAGTTACGGCATTAAGCTTCGAATGGTTTTCTGTGTTTAAAATATTTTATCCTGCTTGTAATTTTAGCCTGATCCGAAAAGGCAAATCTGACTATTGACTTTTCTGTCATCATTTCATATATTTCTGTTATGACAGAAATAGCTAAAAATACTGAACTCGCAAAATTAGACGACCTGCCTGAAGCGGTGCAGCGTTTTATATTGCATTGGGGCGATATGGGCACAACATGGGGCGTGAACCGCACCGTGGCACAAATTCATGCGCTGCTCTTTATTATGGAAGAGCCGCTTAATGCTGAGCAAATTACAGATTGCCTCGGTGTAGCCCGCTCTAACGTGTCTAACTCCCTGAAAGAATTGTTGGGCTTTAAAACCATTCGCCGCGTACCTGTCGCCGGCGATCGCCGCGATTATTTCACGGCTGAAACGGATGTTTGGGAAGTCGCCAAACGCATCGCCGCTGTGCGCAAGGCGCGCGAGATTGACCCTGCCCTCGAGACCCTCACCTATTGCCTGGCAGCCGCCAAGGGCGATGCAGGTGTCAGCGCAGAACAGCGCAAGCGGCTCAAAGATATGCAGGATTTTACCGCCACAATGGACCGCTGGTATGGACAGATGCAGACCCTGCCTACCTCGACACTGACAAAGCTCATCGGCATGGGAGACCGCGTTGTGGGACTCTTAAATATTGGCAGAAAGAAAAACTAACCACCCCATTTATAGGAGGGGGACATGGTAGAATTCAAATTTGAACATCAAGACTTTAAATGCCCTGAGGCGCTAAATGATCGTGCCCTAAATGATAACAGCCTTGGCGACATACGCTTTCGCAAACTGCTAGGCCCCAAGCAATGGAGCGCCTTGCCCGCCGCCGTTCGCACGCGATTTAGTAAGCGTGTCAAAGGCGGAGAGAGCACAATTTACAAAGGATATGTCGTTAAAACAGAGATGAACCATGCGGGCCGAATATTCGCAAATGCGCTCCGAATGATTGGCGCGCCACTGCCGCTGTACAGGCACAATGCTGAAGCCCCCGCCATTGTCACCGTAACTGAGGACGCCGATTATAAAGGGCAGTTTTGGAGCCGCCAATATGGCCCCGGAAAGAAAAAAGGCCACGGCTTCCCGCAAACCATCCAAAGCAGTAAACAATTTAGCGGTCCGACGGGTTTGGAGGAATATATCGGCTACGGCATCGGCATGACATTACGGTTAGCCGTCGAAGACGAAACCCTCGCCTTTTATAGCGGCCGCTATTTTCTCAGAGCTATGGGCAAACGCTTGCTCCTCCCAATATGGCTAAGCCACCTCACCCTGCGCGTCGGTCACGCCGATCACGGAGACGGCTGGTTTGAGTTCAGCTTGGAGCTTGAACATCCGTGGTTTGGGACATTGATGGATCAGCGGGTCATGTTTCGGGATGCCGCATCATGAGAGTTATAACAGATCGCATTATCGATAGTCCTAATACCAATTGTGCTGTTGGTGTTGTAAAATGGAGCCCTGCTAAATCACTATGGTTCAGCGTCATGGCGTTGGGCTGGCTGATTGGCGGAGCGCTATTTTTCTCTTGGGGTGCGGTCGGTATTTTCTTTTTGCTTTGCGCTATCATTCTTTGCGGCGGGCATTCACTGGGCATGCATCGAAAGCTAATACATAATAGTTTTGACTGCCCCAAATGGCTTGAGCGCCTTGGCGTTTATCTCGGCACGCTTGTTGGGCTTGGCGGGCCCTTTACCATGATGCGCACACATGACATGCGCGACTGGGCGCAGAGGCAAGATAACTGTCACGACTTTTTCTCTCATGGCTCTTTCATTTTGAAAGATTTTTGGTGGCAAGTGCATTGCAAATTACTTTTACAGAGTAGTCCTGATTTTGCATTCCCGCCAAAGCTGACTCAAGACCCCTTTATGATTTGGCTACAGCTCACAGCGATGTTGCAGCAAATACCCCTAGCGATAGGGCTAAATCTTATGGGTGGATGGGGCTTTGTATTTTGGGGCATATGTGGCCGCGTCACCGCCTCCATCTTTGGCCATTGGCTCGTGGGGTATTTCGCCCATAATCAAGGCCATCAGGATTGGGTTGTCGACGGAGCCGCGGTGCAAGGCCATAATGTAAGGTGGTGCGGCCTTGTCACTTTCGGGGAGTGTTGGCACAATAATCACCACGCCTTTCCAGAAAGCGCGCTTCTCGGTGTTTATAAAGGACAATCCGATCCAGGCTGGTGGGTGCTCAAAGCTTTTGAGAGGGTTGGCCTCGTCTCAAACTTAAAACGCCCGCATGACCTGAGCCAGCGGGCGGAATTACGGCGGGTTTAAACCTAATTCTTAAAGACGGCTGGCTGGATGCTGTCTTTTACGCTTTGAGCGTCATAGATACTCGGATCTTGGCTATTGCCGTTGGGCTTTAGGATAATTTCGATAGACTCCGTCACTTTAGACCCCTCTACAGCGCGGGCGACATCATAAACGCCTAGACCCAAATTGACATTACTGTGTGTTCCACCACGGCCCCAGCCGCCGCTGCCAATACCAACGCCAATGTTACTAGAAATAGGAGCGCCTCCGCCATTACCTGAAGTATTTCCGCCTAAAACTTTGAAGTGCGTATACCCTTCTGCCAGTGCGATTTCTGCAGCCCGCAGTAGTACAAAATCACGGGCTTCAGCTTCCGTGCGGCCCGTATAGGAAACCCGAAAACGATCTTTCTGAATCTGCGTATTTTCAAAGCCCGTGGAACGTCCATCTGAAGGACCATAAGCCGAAGGGCCACTCGCGCAAGCGGTGAGCGCGAGTGCCGCGCCTACAGCTAAGATAAGATGCTTCATGTCAAAACTCCGATAATCGTCAAAATAGCTATAGAGTATCAATATAAGAATACAAAATAGCTTTCACAGCTCTTTGCAGCATTTGTTAGGACTTGTTCATTTGCTGTTCAGAGAGTAAGACATCTGCATGTTTACACATGACGACATTTTAACGCCCTTAGCTTTGACTGTGATTATTGACGGTAAAGTCAGAAGTCCTGAGATGAGAGAGTTTTTCCGCCAAGCGGACGGGTTGATTGAGCTCTTCAATTTATCGCCCATGTCCGAGGCTGACCTTGAGGCATGGTATAAAAAACATCATTCGGAACTCGAAGAAAAATTGTCCGGGAAACGTAAAAACACAATGATTCTGCGGTCCCTAACGCGTTTCAAAGAACAGGTTCATATCGAAAATATTTATGACGCTATGCTCGCGATTTCCATCAGTGACAAAGAATATGTCAAAGAGGAATCAGAGCTTATCCGCTCCGCCGCCTCTATCTGGGGTTTCCCCCGCCCTCCTTTTAAAGTCACGCGGTAGACATCTACGGTTTTAGCGGCGATAGATTCAGCCACTCTCTAAGCTTTTAAGAAGCCTCAAGCGCGTCCATGCGGCGGGATTCTTTTTTGCGCTCATGCTCTAGCAAATAACGCTTTCGGATACGAATGCTCTCCGGCGTGACTTCAACCAATTCATCATCATTGATAAATTCGAGACCATATTCCAGGGTCACAGGAATTGGCGTTGTTAGGACAACGGCTTCATCTGTGCCGCTGGCGCGCACATTGGTCAGTTGCTTGCCTTTTAGCACATTGACAACCAAATCATTGTCGCGCGCATTAATGCCGACAATCATGCCTTCGTAAACTTCTTCGGCATGGCCGATAAACATCTTGCCGCGATCTTGGAGGTTCCACAGCGCAAAGCCTGCGGCCTTACCGTCGCCTTTGGAAATCAGCACTCCTTTTTGGCGGCGGCCAATGCCGGCTTTGGTGCGCGGCTTATAGGCATCGAAATTGTGATAAAGCAAACCTGTCCCTGAGGTCAGGGTCAGAAATTCAGAGCGAAAGCCAATCAGGCCGCGTGTCGGGATTTCATAATCCAAGCGCACACGTCCCTGCCCGTCCGGCACCATATCTTTAAGCTGGCCTTTACGCTCGCCAAGTTTTTCCATGATGGAGCCTTGGTGATCGGCTTCGACGTCAACGGTCAGCGCCTCGTAAGGTTCGCAAAGCACACCATCTATTTCTTTATTGATAACCTGAGGGCGTGAAATGGCGAGTTCAAACCCTTCGCGGCGCATATTCTCAATCAGGATAGACAGGTGAAGCTCCCCGCGGCCTGAAACGCGAAACTTATCCGCTTCCTCAAGCTGCTCAACGCGCAAAGCGACATTGTGGATCAGCTCTTTCTGAAGACGATCATGAATGTTCCGCGAGGTGACGTATTTACCTTCCCGGCCCGCAAAGGGACTGTCATTGACTTGGAATGTCATAGAGATGGTCGGCTCATCGACAGAGAGCGGCGGCAAAGCCTCAACATGACCGGGCTCACAAATCGTATCGGAAATACCGAGCTTATCAATACCTGTGAAACAACAAATATCCCCCGCAGATACTTGATCCGTTTCGACGCGCTCAAGACCCATGAAACCATAGAGCAGAAGCACTTTGGCTTTGCGCTCTGTGCCGTCCGGCTGCGCGACGATGACTTGGGAATTGCGTTTCATAACACCCCGCACCACACGGCCAATACCGATAACGCCGGTGTAGCTGCTATAATCAAGAGCCGAGACCTGCATTTGCAGCGCGCCCTCAGGGTCAACATCCGGAACAGGGGCATGCTGAACGATGGCTTCGAAAAGCGGAGTCATATCCTCGCCGACTGTACCAGCTTCATGAGACGACCAACCGTTAAGTGCAGAGGCATAAACAACAGGGAAATCAAGCTGCTCATCTGTTGCGCCGAGGCGGTCAAAGAGATCAAAGGTCTGGTCAACGGCCCAATCTGGGCGCGCGCCGAGGCGGTCAACTTTATTGACAACAACGATAGGCTTTAGGCCTTGGGCCAGCGCCTTCTTCGTCACAAATGTCGTTTGCGGCATTGGGCCTTCGACAGCATCCACCAGCAAGACAACAGAATCGACCATAGAGAGCACGCGCTCAACCTCGCCGCCAAAGTCCGCGTGACCCGGTGTATCGACGATATTGATACGCCAATCCGTGCCCTCGTTTTTGTCCTTCCATCGAATGGCTGTATTCTTAGCCAAAATCGTAATGCCGCGCTCTTTTTCGATGTCATTACTATCCATCACGCGCTCTTCACGCTCCCCGCGCTCATCCAGCGTTCCAGACTGGCGCAGCAGCTTATCAACAAGCGTAGTTTTACCGTGGTCAACGTGGGCCACAATCGCTACATTACGAAGGGTTTGAATAGAGTCAGTCATAGCGGAAAGTCCGAGGTTTTACTTATCTGCGTGGCACTAGAGGAAAGGCGCTAAAAGGCAAGGATTAGTTTCAGGGGAACTAACGACGGTTTAACTACCAACCACCTGTTGCACCGCCACCACCAGAAAATCCTCCGCCAAATCCATCTCCATTGTACGCGTTATCACTGAAAAAGCTGTCATAAATAATTTCAAGTATGTACCATATCAACATGGCCGCTATGACGAGCAAAAGCCAACCGATGCCTTTACGGCCAGACCTGAACATTGATATAGCTGCCACAACGCATACAAAGCTTAATGTTACGAGGGATGGCATCACCCACGACGCGAGATATGGACTGGGAAGCTCAAGCCTTGTAAATTTCTTCCTTCAGTTAAAACCATCAGCTCATTTAAAATCAATCAAACTCGGCGCTCTTATTATTACACTGCATCTCCTGCAATTAGCTAAAATAACGACAAATGTCATTTTTGTAACTTTACAAAACGACAACTGTCGTTAACAGGGAATTATGAAACCTAAAATCAAACCTTCAGCCGCCGAAACCGCCATCTTAAATGTCCTTTGGGAACATGAGCCTTGCAGCGTGAAAGATATTCATGAGCGGCTGAGCTCGCAAAAGGATGTTGGCTATACAACGACGCTTAAGCAAATCCAGCGCATGTTTGATAAAGGGCTTGTGGCGCGAGAGCGCGGCGAAGGTAAATCTTATAATTACAAAGCGATTGTCTCAGAGGATGAAACAAAATCCCATCTGTTTAACCGCTTTGTCGAAACCACATTCAGTAATTCAGTGTCCGACCTTGTCATGCATGCTTTGGGGAAATCCGAGCCCAGCGAGGCCGAGATAAAGAAAATAAAACAGTTCTTAAAGGACATGGAACAGAAAAAATAACGCCCTGTGCCAGGGGATCATAAGCGGAGGAGGCGCAAATGACACAAATTTTTGACAGCTTGGGATGGGCTTTATTGCATGGCCTTTGGCAAGGTGGAGTCGCGATGCTCGCCGTTATACTCTTTAGAGCAATGACGAAAAAATCGAGCCCTGCCCTCCGGTATAATTTTCAAATTTTTTGTTTATTCGGATGTTTTGCGGCCTTTCTCGTAACATTCAGCCTTTACCAAAGCGGGAGCGAAGCCCCCATAGGCTTCACGCAGCTTTCGGCGACGGAAACACTCTCTCAAGCCGCCGCCCTCTTCACAGGATCGCCCGAAGGCTTGCAGGTAACATCCCAAAATCTTTCTCTTTCCGCGGCCGCATCAGCCCCGCTTTTAGGACTATTATGGTGCTTTGGCTTTGCATTTATGGCCCTACGCTACTTTGCGGCCTATATAGTGACGCGCAAAATGCGGTATCAGGGATTAACCCAAGTGCCCGTAAAATGGCAGAACCGTTTCAGGACTTTAGTGCTAAATAATGGGGTTTCAGAACATGTTCGGCTTTATATTTCGGCACATGTATCAGGCCCCTTGACCGTTGGCTTTATCAAGCCCGTCGTCCTCGTACCTGCAGGGTTCCTCATGGGATTACCACGCGATCAAGTTGAAGCCATTTTACTTCACGAACTTGCTCATATTCGCCGCTATGACTATCTGGTCAATCTAATGCAGACGGCTGTAAAAACGGTCTTGTTTTTCCACCCCGCCATTCACTTCATCTCTGGCAAAATTGATATTGACCGCGAGAAAGCTTGTGATGACATGGCGGTAGCGCAGTCCCAAAATCCAAGGGCGCTGATACAGGGATTGGCGGCTTTGCGCCTCTCATCTCAACAAGGATTGGCTATGGCCGCAGATGGTGGCGACACACCGCTAATGGATCGTTTAAAACGCCTTGTTGGATCTGTAGAACAGCAGCGCCGACCCGAGCATTTTCTTATGCCGCTCCTCGCGAGTGTCCTTATTGGCGGGATTTATCTCTCCACGACATCAGCGGCCAATGCGCATCCTGAGCCTAAAATCTATGAGCATGCTAACGCCGATAAGCAAAATTACACCCTCGAAACAAAGCGCCTGAATGGCCGTAACGTAACCGTCAAAATCACAGAAGATGGTCGCCGCTGGGTCTTGGCTGATGGCGCCTGGACGGATGTAGATAAAAATCCGCAAGTTTTAGGCCGCCTGCCAGTAGAGATGCCGCAGCCGCCGGAACCTCCCAAGCCCCCCACGTCAAACTCCGGCAACTTTGATTTTAAAAAATTTGAAGCCAAAATGAACCAATTTGAAGTCGATATGGATTATTTCGAAGCAGATCTGGAACGCTATTTTGAAGAGAACACGCATCTCAGCGAGCTTGACCAAGACCGCCTCGAAGCCAAAGTTGAGCGCCAAGCTGAACAGGCCATTCGGGACGCGGAGCGTAGTGAGGCCAAAATTGAACGTCAAATTGAGCGCGCCGAGCGTCAACGCGAACGGGCGGAACAACAACGCGAACACGCTGCAGAACAAAGAGAACGCGCAGAAAAAGTACGCCTCAAAGTGGATAAGAAGCACACCGCTTATAATGAACTGCGCGGCACGCTTTACGGTTATCTCGTCAAAGACGGTTTCATTTCATCTGCTTCTGAAAACGTGACCATGCGTTATGTCAGCAATGACTGGACAGTTAATGGCACACCCATTCCATCCTCCATAGAAGGAAAATATTGCGAACTTTTCGCCAATATGGGCATCAATAAATCGACACTGAAGAAAGTCGAGCTAACGCCGGGATCTACTCATATTGTCAACGAATCCAAAAACGGAAAACAATCTCAGCACATGAGCTTTGGTGAATTTAAACACAAAAACTCTCAAACGCACGTACATCAAAACACGAACTCGCATGTTCACAAAAACACCCACATTCATAAAACAAGCGCTGATGTTAAAACAATCACGCCTGCATTTATGTGGCCAACATCTAGCCGGAACGTCACAGCGACTTATGGTCAAAAGGGAAAGCTTCGGGACACCTACCATCACGGCATTGATTTTAAAGGCGCTATAGGCGAGCCTGTTTTCGCCAGTGCTGACGGCAGTGTTCAGATCGCGAGAAGAGAGTCCAAATGGGGCAACCGCGTTACGCTTAAACATGCGAATGGCTATCAGACTCTTTACGGACATATGAACAGCATTGCGGTCTCTCCCGGACAACGGGTCAAAGCCGGAGACATCATAGGCGGGGTCGGTTCAACAGGCCAATCCACAGGCCCTCACCTTCATTTCGAGCTACGTAAGAACGGGCGCACTATCGACCCTCTGCCCCGAATAAACTAATTTCGCACAGACCCGCATTAGTCGGGTAAGAAAGACTAGCCATGACATCCTCATTAAAAAAGCTGCTTTGCGCGGTAGCAATACCCCTCACCCTCATTTTCACAGCGTCCCCAGTTTTGGCACAGTCAACAAATGATACTTACGAGCCCGCCTATTTCGTTCAATATGCCCCGCGTAATGCACTGGATATGGTGGCTCAAATTCCTGGGTTTCAGCTCCAAGGCGCTGATAATCGGCGCGGTTTGGGCCAAGGCGGCGCGAACGTTCTTGTCAATGGCGAGCGGCTGACGGGTAAGACGAATGTGGGTTCACAGCTCTCCCGTATTGTCGCTGAAAATGTTGTGCGTATCGAGGTTAAAGACGGGGCGTCACTGGATATTCCGGGCCTGTCAGGACAAGTCGCAAATATCGTAACCGCCTCCAAAGGACAGACAGGCACATGGAGCTGGGCCCCTCAATTTCGTGAACGCCAAAAGACGAATTGGGGACATGCGCATCTGACGCTTTCAGGCGAAAACGGAAATCTAACCTACTCCGCGGAAGTCAGAAATGAAGCCTCGCGCAATGGGGATTGGGGGCCGGAAACCTTGACCGCAGCAGATGGCACTGTCTTTGAAATCCGCGATGAACAAGGCCGCTATAATTTTGACGGTCCCGGCGCGACATTGGATTTAAACTGGAATCCCAAAGATGATCACATAGGAAATCTAAATTTAGAATATAATAAATTCAATTCTGCGCAGAGAATCCTCTCGGCGCGCCGCGCTATTACAGAGCGGGGCCAAGATTTAGCCACCGTATTTACGGGCGGTGAGGATGAATGGAATGCCAAGATAGGTGCCGATTACGAGTTTCCGCTAGGCCCAGGGAAACTAAAAATGATTGGCTATTATAGATTTGAACGCTCGCCCACGCGCAGCGCCTTTTCAATATTTGCTTTGGACGGGGAGCAACTTGGCGGGTCTATTTTTGACCGCCTCGCTGATGAAGGGGAAACCATTGGCCGGTCTGAATATAGTTGGTCGCCACAAGAAGACCGCGACTGGACATTCGGTGTTGAAGGCGCATTTAACTATTTAGATATCGACTCAGCCTTACATAGTTTTGAAAATGGGCAATATGTTGACGCAGAGCTAGACGGGGCCAACTCGCGCGTTGAAGAGCGCCGCGCAGAAGCCACCCTCACCCATAGCCGCGCCCTCTCGCCTAAATGGAACATACAGCTCTCTGCAGGGGTTGAATACTCACAGCTCGAACAGTCAGGCGCATTATCAAGAGACTTTGTGAGGCCCAAAGGTTTCGCGCTGGCAACCTATAAGCCTGATGAGAGCACCTCTGTGCGGTTCAAGGTTGAGCGCGAAGTTGATCAGCTTAGCTTTTTTGATTTCATCTCATCCGTAGATGTCGTGGACAATATTGACCGCACCGGCAATGTGAACCTTGTACCGTCCCAACGCTGGATTTTCTCCACTGAATATGACAAGGATTTTGGCCAAGATTTTACGATAAATATCAATCCCTATTTCAACCTTATCTCTGATCTTGTGGACCGCATCCCAATTGGCGAAGATGGTGACGCGGTCGGTAATATTGACAGTGCGATACAATATGGCGTTGACTTTAACACGAGTATTAAAGGCGACCGATGGGGTTGGAAAGGCACTCAATTTGATCTGGATTTTGAATGGCGTAACAGCCGCGTTGAAGACCCGGTGACCTTTGAAAACCGTCAGCTCAGCCGTGATAAAAAAACATTCTGGAGCGCCCAAATACGCCATGACATCCCTAACACCTCCTGGGCCTATGGCGGCGGCGCGCGTGAATATACCGACTATAAAGGCTTTCGGCTTTTCACAACAGATGACCCAACCCTAAAGCGCCCAATCACCTTTGCCTTTGTTGAGCATAAAGATATTCTGGGCATGAAGATCAAAGCGGAATTGACCAATCTAATTAACTCGAAAGAAGAGTTCACCCGCGAAATCTTCACCGACAGGCGGGACCGCGGCGTGCTGGATGTCACAGAATTTCAATCCCGCGCATCCGGCCCTGTTTTGAACATTGAATTTAGCGGCACGTTTTAGAGTGTTTGAGAATGGAGACTAATGATCAATTCTAAATACAACAATAAAAGACTAAAACTCTCAATTAGATATATATGCCCACCTCTAAATCTTTGATTTCAGCCATGAGCCTTGTCTTAAATTCGGGCATGGCATCGGCGGCAAAGATTATGAACATGCCAGATAGAACGCGGTATTTATATGCCTCCAAATCTATGTAATTATTCATCCAGTCATGACGTGCCAAGCGTTGGCATCCGAATAATTGTTCCGCCAAAATATGTGTCTCAACCTCGCCCTTTAAATACCCTTGGGCTTTGGCATCTTCACACACTTTTGCGGCCAGATTTATAGACCGCATGAATATGCCGTCCGCTGAGTGGTGTTCAAATAGTTTCGCGCGTTCTCCGGCCACGAAGGCGGCCTTGTAGAGAGCTTCATCCTTTGCGTAGAGAGACATCAATGCGTCTGTAAAGGTTTGAATAGCCACGATAGGATCATCGCCAGTCTGATGGGATAAGACCTGTCCAATTCGCGAGACAACATCCCCCACCAAGTGCTCTATAATTTTAGACTTCTTTCCCAAAAGATTATGAATTGTAGGAACCGTAACCTCTGCATCAATGGCCAGTTGAGACAGGGTAAGAGCGTCATAACCTTGCGTCGCGATGATGTCTCTCGCGCAATCTAATATACGTTCTTTGCGCCGAAGTTTATTGGCCGTGCGCGTGGCGCTTCCTCTGGCGAGGGTTTTTGTGGACATGAATAATAGCTCCGTTGAGTCTTGACTCACAGATTTGCATATGTATTAAATTTTAACAACCATAAAAACTGTGAAAGAATAATATGTTTCAGGATATAAGCCGCTCAATCGACGCCTGCGCCGCGCATTACGGGGATGAGGCGCAAGCCATGAAGTCATATTTGCTGAACGGGCAAGCCAAAGCTCTGGCACTGCCCAATCGCGGACCGATCAAATTCGAGGAGAATGGAAACATTCATCCTGATATTTTAAGGGCCTATTCTGAATTTGGATTTTATATTCTAGAAGGCGTTTTATCCGCCGAAGAATTAGCTGATATTAAAGCTGATTTGGCTGAAATGTGGGAGACCTTCCCTGTTCATATGGGAGCCGAGACGGACAAGCACGGACGCCCTGCGCTTGGCGTTGATAACCAAGCGCCAACCTTGCAATGGGCGCGCCCGCTTTCGGACCCGCTTGGCGGAACAGATAATTTCAATGGCCGCCATCAGGTTAAATTATTTGAACCTAAGGCCGCCAGTGATGCCCCGCCAGCCGTTCCGCTTTACCTGAGCGGCTCTTTGCAATTCTCACCTGCCTGCCTTCGTACGTATGGGCATCCGGATTTGTTAAAGTTGACCGAAGCTATTAATGGCCCCGATTTTGTCCCCTTCACCGAAGGTTTATTTATTAAAGAATCCGGGGTCGGCGCAGCGGTCTCGTGGCATCAGGACGGGGATACTCATTGGGATCATCCCGAGTTTGATGAAAACATTCATGGTTTTAATTTTATGGGACAAGTTTACGGAAGCACAGCGGTCAATGGCGTTTGGGTTATCCCGGGAAGCCATAAAGACGGACGCGCAAATATTGCTAAAATGGTCAAGGATGCGGGAACTGAGCGCCTGCCAAACGCTGTGCCGATCATATGTAATCCGGGTGATGTGGTTATCAATAGTCGTCAAATCATACACGGGTCATTTGCAAATACAGGGTTTGAGCCGCGGCTGTCTATTAATTTTGGATTTCACAAACGATCATCGATCTTAAATATTAAGAGCGCCGGCATGCATGCCAAGGCGGCTGTTATGGACGACACATTTGTAGATACACGGTCTCGACTTATCGGCTTCGCTATTGATGCCAGACGGCAACACTTTGCGAATGAAACACCCTATCTTTACGCGCCTTTTGCCGATCGGCAGGATGAGTTCAAATGGAGCGACGCCGCACAAGCCTCTCTCAAAGACTATAACCTTATGGATTTAAGTATTTAAGGCCCCTGTTAAAACGTATAAGAGCGCCGAATGATATACACGATCGAAGCCCTTGCAATTATCAGCGTCTACGCCACATAAAGCGTCCTAAACAAAGGACTCCCCATGCGTACCGATACAGCCCCGACCGTCACGAAGCTTTCTGACTACACGCCGCCGAATTTTAAAATCGAAACTGTATATTTAGATTTTGATCTGGAGCCGAAAAAAACGGTTGTCAAAAGCACGTTAAAACTTGTCCGCCTCGCAGCAGGGCCATTGATTTTGGATGGCGATGAGATTGCGCTGAAATCCATCAAGATTGACGGGCGCAGTTTGAAACGTAGTGAATATCGCCTCACCCAGACACAGCTTATTCTGTCCGATGCCCCTGATAATTTCACGCTGGAGATTAAAAACACGTGTAACCCCGCCGCGAATTCAACCCTGATGGGGCTCTATGTATCGGGCGGGCGTTTTTGCACTCAGTGCGAGGCCGAAGGGTTTCGCCGCATCACTTTTTATCCTGACCGCCCGGATGTGCTCTCGGTGTTTACAGTCAAAATTACGGGCGATAAGGCGCAATATCCTTACTTGCTGGCCAATGGCAATATGGTTGAGAGCGGCGATCTGGCGGATGGGAAGCATTTTGCCGTCTGGGAAGACCCTTTCCCTAAGCCCGCCTATCTCTTCGCGCTCGTCGCCGGGCAGTTCGATATTTTAGAGGACAGTTTCACGACGATGAGCGGGCGGGATATTCCGCTGACTATTTATGTCGACCCGGGTGATGCACCGCGCGCAGAATATGCCATGGACGCACTAAAACGCTCTATGAAATGGGATGAAGAGGCCTTTGGCCGTGAATATGATCTGGACCGCTTTATGATTGTTGCCGTGCGCGACTTTAACTTCGGCGCAATGGAAAATAAGGGTCTGAACATCTTTAATTCTGCACTTCTCTTAGCTGACGCCGAATCCGCGACTGATTTTAATTTCCAGCGCATTGAATCCGTTGTCGCCCATGAATATTTCCATAATTGGACGGGCAACCGCATTACCTGCCGCGATTGGTTTCAGCTTTGCTTAAAAGAAGGCTTTACCGTCTTCCGCGATCAAGAGTTTTCAGCTGATCAGCGCGGCGCAGCTGTGCAGCGTATCAAAGATGTGCGGGCCCTGCGCGGGCGGCAATTCCCCGAAGATGGCGGCCCCCTCGCCCATCCCGTGCGGCCTAACCAATTTGTCAAAATCGACAATTTCTACACGGCGACAATTTATGAAAAAGGCGCAGAGCTTATCCGTGTGCTCAAGACGGTTTTGGGCGCTGATGAATTCCGCAAAGGCTGTGATCATTATTTCGAAACGCTGGACGGCACAGCGGCGACGATTGAGCAATTTATTGCCAGCTTCGAAGCCTCTTCAGGCCAAAATCTATCGCAATTTATGCGCTGGTATGAACAGGCTGGCACGCCCCATATTCGCGTCACCCGTTCGCGAGGACTGGACGCACAGGTCAGCGCCGATGTCATTACATTCGAGCAAAAGACACCGCCTACACCGGGCCAGAAAAAGAAAAAACCTGTTGTCTTGCCTATCAAATGGCAGGCTATTGGCGATGACGGCCCGATAGGAGAACCGCAATTGACGGTGCTTGATACGGAGAAAACAAGCGTATCTTTACCCCTGCTCGGTAAAGATTACAGTCTGTCTGTTTTGCAGGATTTTTCTGCTCCCGCCATTCTCCATAGTGACCAAACATCCGAAGATGCGCTGCGCCTGATGGCTAATGACCCCAATGCTTTCAATCGCTGGGAAGCCGGACAAGCTTTGGCGCGTCAGTTGATGGGCCGCCTTACTCAAGCGATAGAAAGCGGCAAAACGCCCGCGCCTGATACGGCCCTGCGCGGCTATGTAAGGGCGTTGAAAGACACGCTATTAGATAATAATTTTGACAATAACTTCAAAGCTTTAGCTCTAACCATACCGTCCAACACAGATGTTACTCAAAGCCTAAAACAAGCTGATCCGATTGCCGTAAATTTGGCCGGAGATTGGCTCAATCGCGCCGTCGCTGACGAAGCTCAAACCGACCTCATCAACACATATCACGCCCTAAAAGATGACGGCCCCTTTAGCCCTGACGCCGAAGCTGCAGGCCGCCGCGCGCTCAAAAATCGCTGCCTCGCCCTGCTCTCTGCGCGCCAAGACGCTGTGGCCGCACCGCTCGCTATTTCGCAATTCAACACCGCCACCAATATGACCGATGAACTGTCAGCATTGTTGACGCTAGATAAGCTCGGCGGCCGCCGCGTGGATCAGTCCATGGAAGACTTTTATCTAAAGTGGAAAAACAATCCGCTGGTCATTGATAAATGGTTCGCCGTTCAGGCCGGACGCAAGCACCCTGAGGGCGTAGAGGCCATCCGCAAATTGACAGAGCATGAAGCCTATGATCCACGCAACCCCAACCGGGTGCGCGCGCTTGTCGGTGGATTTGCAATGAGCAACCCGCATCTGTTCCATCATGTTAGCGGCGCAGGCTATGATTTCTTCACCGCGCAAGTTTTGGACATGGATAGCCGCAACCCCTCTGTGGCCGCACGTTTACTCGGGGTCTATGAAATTTGGCGTAAACTGGACACAGACCGCCAAGATCAAATCAAAGCGCAATTGCGGCATGTGATTAAGTCCAAACCCTCTAAAAACGTGCTGGAGATTGCCACTAAGACTCTCGGAGACTAATCGCAATTAACCCTCCCTCATAACGCTATATTCACTCTCTGGTGCTATCGGGCGTTATGGTAGATATTCTTACAGCGGAAGGGTTTCGCACGCATATTTCTGAACAGAGACATTCTGTTATGCGGCAACCCATTATCGATCTAAAAGACGGACACATTCATCACTATGAATGGTTGGTGCGCTTTGACCATGACGGCGAGATTGAAGGCGTCTTGCGCCCTGCTGAACTGTCAGGCGTTATCAGGGATTTGGATTTGTCAATGTTGGCGCAGGCCATTCTCGTGTTGAATGATGACCCGTTAGGTGTCGGCATAGCTATCAATTTATCAGGAGCCTCTGTTGACAAAGCAACATTTAAAAGCTCGGTTTTGGCCTGCCTGACCGCGCTGGAAGCCTCCCCAACAAAACTCATAATCGAATTGACCGAAAGCTGGGACATGCATGATTTGTCTCTGGCTGAGAGCTTGCTAAGTGAGTTGAAAACGCGCGGACACCCCGTATGTTTAGATGATGTTGGTGCGGGCGCAGCCTCTATTCGCTATTTGCGGGCTTTGCCGGCCAATTGGCTTAAAATTGATGGTGGTTTCGTTGCAGCAGCCCTAAATTCCTCGCGGGATCGAGCCATTTTATCCGCTCTATTATCGCTCAGAGAGGCCTTAGATGTACGCTTTATCGCTGAAGGCGTGGAAACAGACAAAATCAAAGACTTTGTGACCAAATTAGGCTTTGACGCGGCTCAAGGCTATGCAATTGGCAAACCAGAGCCCGAAACACGCATATAATGGCGTTTTTCTGCAGATTTAAATCTAATATTAACCACGTTTTGTTCGACATAGCTTACGAAGCATCTTAGCCCATTACGGGTGATTCAATGAAGGTTTAGAGGATAACGTGCGAACAGGTTCCGTAAATCAAAATATGCACGCAACCCCCGCTAAGGGCCCGCGGGCTCAACACCCCATACCGCACGGTGTATCATCTGCTGCGCCAGGCGCACAGCCGCGACAACCCCAAGCGCAACCACAAGCCCATGCTTCTTTTGAGACCATCCCGCAACGTACGTCGAAAAACATCACAAATAAACTCAGTTCGTTATCGAGCAGTGTCGATCAATCCTCCGTCAAAGGCTTGTTACTAAGCACGCTTGCCTTTTTTGCACTTTTCATAATTCTTGCGGCAACAAAGCTTTACAATGACCATCAGAGCTACAAAAGCAACGAAACAGCCAGCTACCAATCCGAAGTCGTCAGTAAGGCTAAAAATGCGGCCCGCGCGATCAACAGTGAAATCGCTTGGATGGACACAGCGCTTTCGCTTAATGGATCGCCCAAACAGATTATCAATTTCGTCGCCCGCGGACAACAAACCTCCGCTGCCGCGCTTATTGATGCGTCTGGCACTGTTATGGCTTCGACAAATGCCGCCGGCGAAGATTTGGCAAAAATTAGCCGTAGAAACTTTGCTAAGGGCGGCGTGCAACTATCATCGCTCATCTCCAAAGATGGTTCAGGGCTTGTCACACCCGTCATTACCCGACGCACAGGGGACAGCTATCTAGTTGTTGGTCTATATCCAGGAAGTTTGATTGGAGAGTCTTCCTCAAACCTCGCCATAATCCAAGACGGCGGACGCGTCATTGACGGACCACTGGGTTTGGGACGTTCAGGTGCTCAGACTTTTTACGACATATCGCCTAAAAAACTGGAAGCCATCACCAAATCGACATTAGAGAGCAATATTGACGCTCACACGATAGGGAATGAGAAAGTCTGGCTCGCCTCCGCGCGCATTCCAAATTCCTATCTAAGTGTTATTGAAACCGCGCCTCGCGGTCTGTCACCGGATCTTAAAAATAACATTTTACTATTTACGCTACTTTTCGCAGGGACAGCCTGGCTGATCTGGGTTTTGCTGCGCAATATGATGCGGCAGATTAATACCTTGCGTGACAAGAAGGCCGAAGATGAAGTTTCACAACAGCGCTATCGCGCAGCGATTGACGGTTCGCGCGGCGGCGTGTGGGAACTTAACATCAGCAATAATCAAGCTTATATCAGTCACTCTTTGGCGGGATTGCTTGGATTGCCAGAAAAAGAACATAATCTCTCAATGCCGCAATTTTTAGGCCTATTCAGCCCGCATGATCGCGAAAAGCTTCTTTCGACGGTTCGTCGGGCTCATGTGAACGGTCAATTTGACATTGACCTAGCCGCGGCCCACCTCCCAATCTCGTTGGCGTGCCGTGGCCGTCCGTCTGTCCGTGGATCCGACCAAGCGAAAGTCGTCATTGGCGTGGCCTTGGACGTCACTGAAATGCGAGGCGCGCAGACCCGTCTTCAAGCCGCCGAAGCGCGTCTCTTTGATGCCCTGCGCTCTATGAATGACAGTTTCGTTATTTGGGATCAATTAGATCGCCTTGTGCTGTGGAATAATAAATTCGAAGACTTTTTTGGTTTTGAACCTGGTAACCTTCAACAAGGTTTAGATTATGCAACCATCCAGTATCATTCCAATAATGCTATTGAAAATGTTACCCATTTGGAAGGTCCAGGCGGGTATGAAATTCAACTTAATGATGGTCGCTGGATTCGTTACCTTGAAACAGAAACGGCTGATGGGGGCCGCGTCTCTATCGGGACAGAAGTAACCGCCATTCGTACACGCGAGCAGCAATTACGTACCAACCAAGACGCCTTACAAAAAACCATTACGGTTTTACGTAAATCACAAGTCCGCATCGTAGAACTTGCTGAGAATTACGAGCAGGAAAAAATCAGAGCTGAACAGGCCAGCCAATCTAAATCTGAATTCTTGGCCAATATGAGCCACGAACTCCGCACACCGCTTAATGCGATTAACGGCTTTTCTGATATTATGAAAAAGGAACTCTTCGGCCCGCTTGGCGATCCGCGTTACTCAGAATATGTCAATGACATCCTCTTCTCTGGCCAACATTTACTATCGCTAATCAATGATATTCTCGACATGTCTAAGATTGAAGCCGGCAAGATGACCTTGAATACAGAGTCCTTGCAAATGAATGATATGATTTCGCAGGTTATTCGCATCGTTCGCGGCCGCGCAGAAGATAACCGCCTCAAGCTGGTTTATGAAGAAGTTGACGTGCCTGAGATCGAAGCAGACCCGCGCGCCGTGAAACAGATCCTGCTCAATCTGGCCACCAACGCCATTAAGTTTACGCCCGAAGGCGGAATGGTGCGTGTCGTTGTAGAGCCTAAATCTGCCGGTCTTATTATCCGTGTCTCAGATACAGGCATAGGTATTTCTCAGGAGGATATTAAGCGATTGGCGCAACCTTTCGAACAAATTGACAGTCAGCATTCTCGTCAACATGAAGGTACGGGCCTAGGACTCGCCTTGTCCAAATCATTGGTTGAACTGCATGGGGGTAACTTCACTATTGAGTCTGTCGTCGGCCAAGGCACGACAGTTATATTTACTCTACCTAATCGTCCGGCAGATAAGAAAACAGGGGCGAACGAAAGCAACGCCGTCGGAAATGAGATTACGCGCCTGGCCCAGGATATTGCAGATGTGCTAACAACACAAGACGTCGATCAGGTTGCGCCTAGGTCTGCGCCAGCAGCGCCATCGGCACCTGCGCCAGTGGCAGCAGCCCCTGCTCCGCCGCCTCCGGTAAACTTTGTACCCCACACGGCGCCGCAAGCGCCTAAACCGCTAGTCTCGAGTCCTCGGGCGCCAAGGCCACAAGCGCCAAAGCCGCAGGCTCCCAGCCAACCGCAGCCTTACATTCCTCCCCAAAGCCAGAAAAACCCTGCCGCTTAAAAATGAGGGCTTTAACGTTTTAAGTTTCTGCGGCGCGGTAGAATGAGGGTTGCTTTTAAACCCGGGTCCTCATCCTTTTTACCAAAACCTGAATCCATGACAAATTCAGCGCGGTGCAAATCGGCAACCGCGTCAACAAGCGCTAAGCCCAGACCGCTCCCCGGTAAGGTCCGGCTCTTATCCAAACGCACAAATCGTTCCTTCACCCGTTCCCGATCAGAGGGCGGGATTCCGGGGCCATCATCTATAATGGATATTTCCGAACGCCCCTCTTTATTCCTAGAGAGCTGCAAATGAATCTTTCCGCCTTTGGGCGTATATTTAATCGCGTTTTCAATTAGGTTAGATACGGCTTGGGACAACAAGCCGCGATCGGCAAGCACCATAATGCCGCCTTCAATATCACTCGTAAATTCCAATCCCGCATCTTCACAAGCGGGTTCATAAAGCTCTGCCAAGTCATCTAGCATAGGCTTAGGATCGACATCTGTTAGGAGTTCCCGCCGCTCTCCGGCTTCCAGCCGCGCAATACGCAGAACGCCGTCAAAAGTCTGTAAGAGTTCACTGGCATCTTCGGCTGCCGCAAAGAGTGTATCCGCTTCTGGCGTATCGCCTAAATCAAGAGCCGCGCTTTCGAGGCGCGTGCGTAGGCGGGTTAAGGGCGTACGCAAGTCATGGGCAACGCTGTCACCCGCATAACGCATGGCCTTCATAAGGCGGTCAATGTGGTCCAGCATGGCATTCAAATGCTCAGCTAACATGTCCATTTCATCTTCGGAATGGGTGCGCGGGGCGCGGCGATCCAGATTTCCTGAACGCACATCATCTGCGAGTTTGTTAAAAGCTTCCACGCGGCGCGTGAAACGGCGCGAGACATAGAAGCTGGAAATTAATCCCAGCACGAGGGCAATGCCTGATGATATTAAAATAGCGTCTCTCACACGTTTGCCAATACGCATGGTGGCTTCAACATCCCTGCCGACAACCAAAATAGCTGCAACCCCTTTATCTGTGCGAATAGGACCCACCAAAGCGCGAGCTCGGCGATCCTGTAAATCTTCCTCCTCGCTTTCAGGGTTACTGTAGATAAAAGGGACCTTAGCAAATTGGTTAGGCTCAAGTCCGGTGAGCAGGGGAAGCTGGTCACCTTCTTTGGTGACCGTTTGAGAGGTCAGGTTACCAACCGCTATGAGGTCATTCACCAGACCATAAAGCCCCTCGCCCGAAGCTGTTCGGATATAGACTTCACCTTGAAGAACTTCAAAGCCTTTAGTGTCGAAGATTTTTTGAAGTTCAGCGTGTTCTGTTTCGACCAAGCGGTCCACGCGCCGGAGTTCAGAGGTCACTGTGGCGTAATAGACCGACATCGCCACGACCATAAGCGAGGCCACAAACAGAAATGCGCCCAACAGAGATAATCTGAAGAGCGTATTTCGTGAGAGTTTTTTAAGGGCCGCTATCATGGGATAAGAGGCTTAAGACTGCCCAAAGACTCTTACAAGACTAAACCTGCAAGCGATAACCTGCACCGCGTACGGTGTGGAGGAGCGGTTCATCAAAGTCTTTATCAATCTTTCCGCGCAAGCGCGAAATATGGACATCAATAACATTTGTCTGGGGGTCAAAGTGATAGTCCCAGACTTTTTCTAGCAGCATCGTGCGGGTCACAACCCGTCCAGCATTACGCATCAGGCATTCCAAAAGGCGAAACTCGCGCGGCTGCAATAAAACCTTTTGTCCAGAGCGGCGCACGGTACGGGCCAGCAAATCCATTTCCAAATCGCCAACTTTCAGCTTTGTGACGGCAGCGGTTGGGTCAGAGCGGCGGCCAATCGCTTCGACGCGAGCCAATAATTCTGTGAAAGAATAAGGCTTGGCAAGATAATCATCACCACCGGCGCGTAAGCCTTCGACGCGGTGATCAACTTCGCCAAGCGCGGATAAAATCAGCACAGGTGTGGCGTCGCCATCTTCGCGTAAATCACCTAATAATTCGAGGCCATCACGCTTGGGCAGCATACGGTCAAGAATGAGGGCGTCATAATCCGCCGCACGGGCCATTTCAAGGCCGAGGTCACCATCCGGCGCAAGATCAACAACGTGACCCGCTTCCATCAAGCCTTTGCGGACATATTCTGCCGCGACTTCGTCATCTTCAACAACTAATATTCTCATTTAAGTCTCCTAGAGATCCCCATCCCATTTTGATGTCATTCACAGCGGTAGAACCATAAAGGTTTCCCGCCCGTCTTTAAGCCGCACATTCATAACGAGCGAATTTTGTTCTGCGATACGTGCGTTGAGCACGACTGATTTGAGAGTATCGACTTCGGCCATAGGCGTGCCGTCAGCGTCTAAAATAACCATTCCGGTCGTAAATCCGCCCTGCTCAGCACCGCTTCCAGGCGTTACAGATTCAACATATATGCCGACTTGGTCGGGGCGCATACCAATAGCAGAGCGAAATTCAGATGATAAATCTAAAACCTGCAGGCCTGTATCGATATTGATTTTTGGTCCTGTGCGTTTGGGTTCGGGTACTGGAAGACCCTGCGCGATGGCATTAGCCCGTTCGATTTCTTCTTTATCAGGACGCTCGCCCATTGACACATCAAGCTGATACGTCTCTTCCTCACGTTCGTAAATCATACGCGCGACATCACCCGGGCGTAGCGCCCCGATTGCGCGGGTGGCTTCGACGGAGTTACGCACCGCTTTGCCATTAATATTCAAGATAATATCATCAATTTGCAAACCATAAACTTCCGCAGGACTACCTGGGACAATGTTATTAACGGTCGCGCCGGACTTATATATCCCAGGGCGGTTCTCCATTTCAAATGTGGCTGTACGAAGGCCTGCTCCCAAATAGCCGCGAATAACTTTACCATCTTCGCGAATTTTAGAGATGACTGAACGCGCTGTTCTCTGCGGAATAACAAAAGCAATACCCACACTCGCGCCTGTCGGTGAATAGATAGCAGAGTTTACGCCGACAACGTCACCGGCCAAATTAAAGAGCGGACCGCCGGAGTTTCCGCGATTAATTGTGGCGTCTGTCTGGATGTAATCAACATAAGACCCGCTATCCACGCGCTTACGGCCGATGGCAGAAATAACACCCAAGCTGGTAGATTGACCGATACCAAAGGGATTACCAATCGCGACAACCCAATCACCGATTCTGGATTTAGTGCCGCTGTGGAAATTTACATTCGGGAAGGTTTTCTCAGAGTCTATGCTCAGCAAAGCCAAATCTGTTTCTTCATCCGTACCAATAATGCTGGCAGGGTATTTTTCGCCATTGTTAAACTCAATATCGATATTAGTCCCGCCTTCGATAACATGGTAATTTGTCACGACTTCATTATCTGCAGAGATGATAAAGCCTGAGCCTTGCCCTTCCGAAGTGGTTTCGCCAGTCTCAGTCGTTACAATAATATTGACGACCGAAGGGCTTACGCGGCCAACTAAATCTGCAATGGAAGGCAGTGAACTTATGGGCTTATCATAAAGGTTAGTCGACGCGCTTCGTGTTGCGCCCTGGGGCGCAGGCATTGTCATGAGAGGGGCTTTCAAGGTATCCGGCACTGCCACTTGGGGTGTTACGGGCTCTTGAGTTGGTGTCTCGGCTATCCCAATTTGCGGAGCTGAGGACTGCCCAGCGGGTACGTCATTTATGGTCGGTAATGTTTGCGCATAAGCTGGCAGACTGAAAGCAGAGGCTAACAGGGCAGCAGTTTTAATAATCGTCTTGGTCTTATATGACACAAATTGCTCCAACATCTAAGGCGGTTGTGGCAAACCGCATGTAACCTAATTCTGTCCAAAACATGACAAGACTGTCATAATTGGCCTCGTTACTGTGTTTTTGTGAAAATAAGCATTCTGTTTTCTTTTGGCATCACAATACGAGCCTTATGAGTAAACCCTGCATCACTAAATATATGCTTAACATCGCCTAAATTCCGCACACCCCATGACGGGTTTCGGCTCTTAAGTGACAGGTCAAAAGCTAGATTGGACTCCGCCGTCGCCTCGCCTTCTTTAAAAGGGCCATAAAGGATAAATGCTGCGCCCGGTTTCAAGAGGTGTGCTGCACCTGAAACCATACCTATGGCGGCCTCCCACGGCGCAATATGAATCATATTGGCACAATAAACCACGTCATACTCGCCTATATTTTCAGCCCAACCTGTTTGGGAGGTATCGATATCCAGCGAGTCCAACATCCGTCCTCCGCAATCTTGGGCCCAATCGTTTTGGCTGGCGCGGCTCTGTGCATCAGGGTCTGAGGCTTGCCAGATAACATCTGGCCGAAGCGCGCAAATATGCGCCCCGTGTTCCCCTGAGCCTGAGGCAATCTCAAGCACCGTCGCCCCTTTGGGCACATAATCCATCATCGCTTCGGCAATCGGGGCTTTATTTCGGCCCGCCGTCGGCGAGAAAAGACGCGCGCCAGATTGCGTTCTGTCTTCTAGATGGATGGGGTCTTTGGGGCTCATATTACAAACGTCTTGGTAAGGTAAGTGTCACCTTGAGCCCGCCCATATCAGAGCGTCCCAGCTCTACCGATCCTTTATAAGCCGTCGCCAAATCATTGACGATAGCCAGACCAAAACCGCTACCGGGTGTGGCTTCATCAAGCCTTGCGCCGCGTTTTAGGGCTTCGCTATATTGATTTTCAGGCATACCGGGACCGTCATCGGAGACCACAATAATGAAGCTGCTTTCATCCTCAGGGTTCACCTTTGAGCTGACCTCCAATAATGTCTTGGTCCATTTACAAGCATTGTCCATCAAGTTCCCGGCCATCTCTTCAAGGTCGCGTTTCTCGCCTCTGAAGACAAGACCGGGCATGAAATCTATATCAAAATCGATATTCTTACGGCCATAAATACGCGACAAAGTTCGCGCTAAACCCTCCAGAGTTTTTGTCACCTCAGTTGAGACACCAATAGATTGCCCGCGGGCCGCAGCCCTTGCGCGGCGCAAATGATGGTCAACTTGCTGCTTCATCGTTTCTGTTTGACGCGCAACGATATCGGATGGTGTTTCCTTACGGGCTTGCGCTTCATTTTGTAGAACAGCCAAAGGCGTTTTAAGGGCATGCGCCAGATTACCAACATGGGTCCGCGCATGTTCTACGACATCTTTATTGTGCGATATGAGAGAATTCAGCTCAGTCGCCAAAGGTTGAATTTCCGTAGGATACAGGCCATCAACTTGCGCGGCGCGGCCTTCGCGTACATCCGCCACACGATCCCGTAGCTCAAATAATGGCTTCAAGCCCGTGCGAACTTGGGTCACAACGGCGATGATAATCCCGATAGAAATCAATAACATAAGCCCCAGAGCCGTCAAAGCAAAGCTGATAATAGAGCGGCTGGCTGCGCGGCTATCAGCCCCTGCAACCACAACAACGGGAGCATTCATATTAGGCAAAATGACTTGACGCGCGACAAGACGCAAAGACTCATTCTGATCAGGGCCTTCACTACGGGTTCGAATTTCTTCACCTTGCTGGTCTTGCAATTTCGCCACGGCGTCAGGCGGCAGAACCAATGTAGCTCCTAGCAAGGATCGCGAGGACGAAATAGGCGTAATGATTCCGTCATCGCCTAACAGACCCACCAGCCAATAACGCCCCGATAAGGCGCGTTGATAGCGTGGGTCAAGCGGTTCGCGGGTCAATGACAGAGAGCCATCTTGAACCTCAGCCGTCGCAATAAGCGCTGTCACGGCACTGACCAGCGGGTCATCAAAACTGCGATAGGTGGTATTGCGGTAAAGCCATGTGAGCGTTAGAGCCGTCACGAGCAGCAGCGGCAAGGCCCAGATGACCGCGCCGCGAACAAGCCGCAGAACAAGAGATTGATTTTTTAGCGGCCCCTCAGGCACTTATTTGGCTTTAGAGTCGCCGAAATCGTTAGAGCCATCAGGATCAATCAGGCGATACCCCAGTCCCCGCACCGTTTCGATACGGTCCGTCCCGATTTTGCGGCGCAGACGTCCGACAAAAACTTCAATCGTGTTTGAATCGCGGTCAAAATCCTGATCATAAATATGCTCGACCAACTCCGTGCGTGAAATAACGCGGCCACGATGTGTCGCCATATAAGAAAGCAAACGAAACTCATGCGACGTTAGCTTAATTGACATGCCATCAACAAAAGCGCGTGCGGAGCGGTTATCGACGGATAAATCTCCGACATCAATGGTGTCCGTCGTGTGACCTGCTGCGCGGCGCAACACAGCGCGCAAACGCGCCATCAATTCTTCGGTGTGGAAGGGCTTGGTGAGATAATCATCCGCACCGGCATCAAAGCCTGCCACCTTTTCGCTCCACTGATCTCTGGCCGTCAGAACCAAGACAGGGAATTTTTTTCCGTCAGCCCGCCATTTTTGCAGAACGCTCACGCCGTCAATAATAGGCAAGCCTAAATCCAGGATGACGGCATCATAAGGTTCAGTATCCCCAAGGTGATGACCTTCTTCGCCATCCGCCGCGACGTCAACGGCATAGCCGACATCTTTCAAGGCATCCTTAAGCTGGCGGGACAAGTCCGCATCATCTTCGACTACTAATATTCGCATAAAGCCCTCTGGAGCAAATCAGGTTGAGACCTGACTATTTGACACGTCCTGTGGTCGCGTCAATAAAAACATCAACAACACGGCCATCTTTACGGATGACGCGGACGCGATATGTGTTTCCGTTACGGGAGATATCGACAACTTCACCGCCGCCAGCACGCTTGCGCGCAATGGATTTAGCTTCTGAGGCTGAAATCTTACGCTGCGCCCAACGCGGCAAAGTCTGCGGCGAGGGTGCAAAACGTGTTTCAACCCTCTCAGCCTTAAAGTTCTGAGACGAGTGTTTCCACGCTGCAGGCTTAGCTGAGGCAGGCATAGCTGCCGCGCCGACCAGTAAGAAGGCCGTTAAACCCAAAGCAATATGTCTACGGTTATTCATAATGCCATCCCTAGCCTGTATCCCCTGAACGCAATCTGAATGCAATCTACAACTCGCGTTAAGGTGTTAACTATGAGTTAAATCAATGATTTACGAGGGTCAAAACCTTCGTTTTTATGCGACTCTGCCCAGTCTTTAAGAGACGCCGCATCACCCTCGGCCAAAACGAGCTGCAAAGTGACGATAAGGTCACCGCCCGCGATTCCTTTGCCCTTGAGCCGCATCTTGTTTCCGGTATTGGCCCCGGCAGGTATTTTTAGCTCCACCTCACCGCCTGGCAAGGGCACGCTGACTTTGCCGCCCAAGACCGCTTCTTTAAGCGAAATAGGCAGCGTCAGGCGCAATTTTTTGCCCTCACGGGTGATGTTTTTATGCGGTTTTATAGAGATTTCGACCTTAGCGTCGCCTTTAGGCCCGCCATTAACGCCGGGTTTGCCCTTGCCGACAACGCGCAAGACTTGTCCGTCTTCGACGCCTTTGGGGATTTTAACGGTAAATCCGCCCGTCAGCTTTTTCGTCCCACCTGTAATCGCATCAACAAATGGCAGGGTGATTTTATAACGAATATCAGCCCCTTTTTGAGCCGGTCTGCGCCGCTGTTGGTTCATGCCCCCTTGCATCCCGCCCATATTCATCCCGAAAAGCGAGGAAAACAGCTCGGCCATATCGTCTTGGCCGCCTCCCATACCACCCATAGACGCGCGGCGACCTTGACCGCCCATGCCCCCCATGCCGCCAAATCCGGTGCCAAACGGGCTACGCCCGCCGCCAAAACCGCCCGCAAACGGGTTTTGCTGTTGCCCGGAGCTATCGACTTGCCCGCTATCATAGCGCTTTTTCATGTCTTTATCAGACAGCAGCGAATAAGCGGCGGAAATCTCCTTAAACCGCTCTTGGGATTTGGGATCTTTATTGACATCAGGGTGATATTTTTTGGCCAAAGCACGATAGGCCTTGCGAATCTCAGTATCGCTCGCAGACCGTGCCACGCCCAGTAATTTATAAGGATCCTTCGCCATGCGTAGTATTTAAGGGGGAATTGGTAAGGTGCAAGGGGCTAAACGGACAGAGTTGCAGGCGCGCCCCAACAACTATTCTGATGGGGGGGTGTTTTTTCCAACAATGTTAGATATACTCGCTGCAATCTTTGAAAACCCTGCAGTTCCAGCTTGCGAGATAGCAAACACAATGCCTATTGCTAGTATTTTGAAGAAACCAATATCGTTAAATATTACGGCGTATGCTAAAACTCCAAGCAGGGTTACAGCTGCAATAACTGATACGACTAACCCAGTGTAAGCTTGTCTTTTTCCAAATGTAAACATTATTTTACGTGATTTTTTACCAAAGTTTTCGGCATCTGCGTTCATTCTTTTAATAAAGCCAGGATCCGCTTTCTCTATCGCCTCTAAAAACAAATCGGGCCGGTTCGTATAATTACTAACTTGAGCTAGTAATAAGTTTGTAGGCACCTCTCCGCCAGTTGCAGAGGCCTTTTCAGGAGGTAAGACTTCAGGCTTGACTGGTTCTGGATTATCGTCTTGCAAGAGCAGAACTCGACTTCAAAGTTTTCACTAAAGCTTTATGGAAAACAGTAGGCCAAAATGATACCTCGTGTGCCCACGTATTCTGACTTAACATTACCCAAGATTTAGTGGTCAAGGAAGGATCTAAAGTAACGATATTTGAGAACAAACATTCACCATCCATAATTTCAGTGTCTGGAGTAGTTATTTTTACAGTTTCAATACTCATATTGTCCATATAGTTATACTCCAATGACTAAGCAACGATTAAACTGTAGTAATGACATTTTGCCCTATAAAGCAAAGATTTTAGTTTCCGCGCCCCAGCCATAGGCGCGAGACCCTTGGGCGATCGCGACCGTGTCAGCGTTTTGGAGATCAGGTAGGCTGAGGCCCGGCGAAGTTGTTTCATATTCCGCGATTAGGGCGTTATTTAAGAGCAGCTGTACCCGATAACGCTCTTCCTCCTCCCCCAAAGGCACGTCCAATCCCGCCCAACTATCGCCGCCTATGCGGGTGCGGCGTGTCCAATTTATCTGCGTTTGGCCGTCATTTTCGGTGATTTTCACGTGAACGGGGCTGAGCGGTCGCAGATGGGTGGCTTGGTAGAGGTGCTTTAGCGTATCGCCTGCGCGGCCCGCGGCTATGGCGCTTATCGGGACGGTCTCGCCTATGGCGCTCTCCGCTAAGGGTAAATCATCCCATCCCGCGCCGAGCCAGACGAGTCTTGCGCCTGACAATAACGTAGCGGGCATATCCGCGTCAGAACCGTCTTTCCCGCGCAGGAGTTTTGACAGCCGATAAGTGGACGGCGCGATGAGCTGCGCATCTGCCGCTTGGAACACCTCCCAACCTGATGGCGTCTCAACAGCGAGCTGATTTCCGCCGTCATAGATGGCTTCGTCCGATAGCGAGGAGAGCGGCGCATTGGGCAGAAAAACATCTATCAGATTGGCGTAGTCCCACCGTCCGATCGGGCCTGCGGGCAAATCCGTGAGCAACGCTCCGATGCGTGCTGGCGAGCCTAAGGTCACGCTATTTGAAGGCCCTGTAATTTCGGTGATTGCAAATGGATCAAGGCCTACGCCGACAAGCGGGCCGTCATACTCGCCCGGAATATCAAGCGCGAAAATCAAAGGCTTGGCCGCCCATGTCGTAGGCTGAGTATTTTCGGGCGAGGCGCCGCGGTTTGGCAGCGTGTCTCGGTCTCCCGTCAATCGCGCCTGCACCCGTTGCGTGGTCAACCCTTCCAACGTTTCGACCTGCCACACATCCTGATTTTCGGGTAAGGATATGAGATCGCCAACCTCTAGATTTAGGCTCGCGCCTGAGAGCTGAAAACTCAGTGTTCGGTCACTTTCAAGCCGGCGCGTCAATAAGTGGTCAGCGGTTAATTTGGCAAAGCTGCGGTCCATCACAATCGCGGCATTCACATCCAAAATACGCACTGTTTCCGCAAGCTTATCACGCGCGGCGGCGAGGCCTAATTGATAGTCATTACCGGCGTCAATAAAATGCAGCCTAGCATCTTTCAACCTGTCTTCGGGACTATCCTTTATCTCTTCAATTGAAACGAATAAATCACCGGCAATATCATTGGCAGTCAAAGCCAACTGCGCCTCAGTCCCCTCGCTTAAAAATCGCAAACCTTCCGCTGTATCCATCACGGAAAATCCGTAAACCAAAGAGAGCGGCGTGAGCGCCGCGCGGCCCGTCATAGGGCGATCAATATGGTAGCCTTGGACGAGACCTGTGACCTTAGAGACATCCACAGATTTGAGCCCGCTTTGCGCGCAAATATCCTCGACAACATCTGCCAGCGGGACGAGTCCCATCCGCCCCGTGAGCCAATGTCCTCTTTGCCAGTTTTCGCCATCCGACCAGACGCTGTCTCGCGCAGGGAAATCGGGGAAAGGCCGCGCATCCCAAGCCCATAGATTGATCATGTCTGGGTCAATCATCTTCCCGTTATAAAGCGAAGAGGATGGGTTGTTATTCGAGCTTTCTGACCAGTAATCTATAAAGGCCTCTAGATAGCGCCGCTGAATAAGGTCATCACGTGAACCTTCTGAAAAATATGGATAATTCGACTGCCCTGATTTCGCGTCATAGAAAACATTTGGTTGGTTCGCGCCTTTATCAATGGCGGGACATCCAATCTCCATCAGCCATATCGGCTTGCTCTCCGGCGTCCAATTTGTGGCGGTAGTTTCCTCTACACCGCCGCGCCGATTATAATGTGGCTGACTCCACCAATTGCGCAAATCTTTATAGCGAAAGACCCAAGGCTTATTCGCCGCGCCATCTGTTATGGGACTGCGAAATTGGGTGTCTCTATCGACTTCAGACGCATAGAAATAATTATAGCCTTCTCCGCCTTCCATGCTGCTTTTTAAATAATTCAAATCATAAATAGTCTCTGCTAATTGAGCGTCTAAATGCGTCTCCCCCCCTCGCCAATCAGAGAGCGGAAAATAGGCATCAATCCCGACGGCGTCTATCGCACCTGAACTCCATAATGGATCAAGATGAAAGGTCACGTCCCCGCTGGCGTCTTGCGGATGATGGCCGAAATATTCCGTCCAATCCGCCGCGTAAGTTAGCGCAGTTTGCGGCCCCACAATGGCTTTCACATCTGCTGCTAATTGGACAAGTTTTTGAACGGCTGGATAGTTGTTATTCGCGCCGCGTAATGTCGTAAGTCCAACCATCTCAGAGCCAATGGCGAGCCGGTCAACGCCGCTGGAAACTTGCGCAAGTTTCGCGTAATGTAGAATGAAACGGCGATAGGAAAATTCCTCCGCGCCAGTGTAATTTGGCACTCCATTATCAATGTCAAAATCAGAGCCTTGCGCAGTACCAAAGAAGCTATCCAATTGCGAAGTGACACCGCCCGTATTCTCAGCAGATTTCGGATAACAAGTAATCCTCCCTCGCCAAGGAAAGGCTTCTTGTTCACTCCCGCCATAAGGGTCGGGCAATCCATTTCCGCCTGGAATATCCATCAAAATAAACGGATAAAGCGTGACCTGATATCCGCGGGATTTCAGACTCGTAATGGCTTGTAGAATAGACTCGTCTGAAGGCGTGCCGCCATAATTCGGACGCCCGTCTTCGCTCTGGCTGACGAGATAAGCGCTCCCCCGCGTCACGCCGCTCACCCGCCATGTCGCTTCTGGCGTGATGCGGGTTTTAGTCTCCACCCCCGGCTTTATCTCGCAATCCTCGCAGCGCAAATCCGTGCCGAACCACGCCGTAATAATCGAGACATTTTTGACATTAGGAAGCTGGCTCTCAAGCTGATCTAAGGCCAGCTCAATATCCGCCTGTCCCGACAGATTATTCATATTTATGGGCCGCACGGATGTAGGCGTGGGCATCTCCTCCACTACCTCCGTCGCATAGGCAAATTCACCGCTGGCGGGTAGCAAGTTCACGCCCCGCACCATATTTTCCAAGCGCGCCGTATCATTGAGCGCAGGCGGGACGCGAATGACTTCCGCATTGATTTGCGGCAGGCGCGCGCCGTAATCATCCAAAGGAAAGTCCTCAAAGACGAGATAAGCCGTCCCGCGAAAGCTCGGTACGTCTGAACCTTCAATCGCGCTGATAATCGGGTCTGGCAGCTGATTTTCTGTGCCTTTATAGACCCGCAGCGCCAAACCTGCGCTCTGAAGCGGCGCGCCATTGGCCCATAGGCGGTCCACGCCCAGGATTTCGCCCTCGCAGAGCCCAATAGCAAAACTGATACTATAGCTGTAATTTCGCTGTGTCGGACCGCCGCCTTTTCCGCTCTGCACAGGCTCTTCGCTGACGGTTTCGCGGATGCGTGAGGCCCAAATCACCTGCCCTGCTAGCCTGATACGCCCATAAACCCGCGCCATAGGGGCTCCGTCGCGCGACGTTTGCAGGTGAAAGCTGTCTAAACGCGGGCCTTCAAAGATTCGTGTGTCAAAAGCATTGGTTATCGCGCTATTGGCATAGGCGAGCGCCGCATTAGTGCCGATTTGCACGGCGCTATTGCCCAAAAACTGCGCTCCCGCGACAAGAAGTGTGCTCATAAAGGTCTCTCAAAAGGGACAGGGGTAGAGGGAAAGGAGAAAGAATAGGCGTGGCGGCGCGTCCAATATGGCACGAGGTAACTCTCCACCACGGCGCGGCCCCAATAGGCGTGAACGATGCGGTCAGGCGCACTGAGAATAGCGATATGTTTGCACGGCACATTGGGCGCCATACGAAAGAGCAGCACATCACCGGGCTGAGCCGCCTCATTGGGCACAGGCGTCAGGCAAATTCGCGCCGCCTCAAGCAATGTCTCCTGCCCCAAGCTTTCGGCCCAATCGGGCGTATAGGGCGGAACGGCCATCGGTTCTTCCCCGTAAAGCTCTCGCCAGATACCGCGAATAAGGCCAAGGCAATCACAGCCTGCGCCTTTAACACTGGCTTGATGTTGGTAAGGCGTGTTGATCCAGTCTTTTGCTAAAGAGACGATACGCTCACGCGGAATATGTAGCTGGCTCATGAATAGCGCGAGCTCCCATCGCGGCGCTCGCCAATTTGCGGCGCGGCTTGAAGCGCGTCATCGCCTAGCAAATAAGGAAAGCCGCGATAATTGATGACATTGTCAAATTGATCCCGGCAGGCGGCCAATGTGTTCTGGCATGTCGTGCCTTTGGGAAAGTCGGCAAGGTTTAGTCCGCAGCGGGCATCGCCAAATTCAGCATCGCAAATTTTCGAAAAAACGCGTCCGACAGAGCGGCCCAAAAGAACCGACTCGCCCAGCCATTCGGCCTCAAAGGCTTCGCCCTTCTGGCGAATGCTTCCGAGCCGTCCTTTCGCAATCGCAACGCGCTGAGAAGTGTCCGCCCAATTGACTCGAAAGCTTTCAATCACGGACTGCTCATAGAGCCCGGCTTTGATGTCATCCGCTGAAATTCTATCACTGATGAGCGCGCCTTGCACGCTGCCATTATCTGTTGAAAAGCCAAGGCGGCGATCCATTTCGCTGGGCGTCAATCCGGAAGACGCTTCGTAATTAATTCCATCTATTTGCAAATCGCGGTCATGATCTGTGAAGCCAAAAACCTGTGCGTCCTGCCGCGTTATTTTCCACAGCCATGCGAGCGTTGTGACGCGGCTGTCTAAATGGTTTTGCAATTCAGGCGAAAGATTACGCATGATCCAACACCTCAATCAGAGGAATATTTATCACCTGTCCCGCGCCAAAGGCTTCGAGCGAAACATCGAGCTGATCAATATCAAAACGCACGGGCACATCAAATTCAAAACCGCAGCTTATGATACTGCCCACAGGCGGCGGAACCGCAAATTCAACCTCGCCGGAAAGCCCATCAACTGTGACATCAGAGGCCGAAATTTCAACTCCGTTCAAGGCGCATTTTACCGTGCCTAGAACAGGTTTCGTAATGGGCCTCTCATAGGCTCCCGCTGCATCGGCATAAGATTTTATAATCTTGAACATTGTCGCCGTCCCATCACCTGTTCCAATGATTTGATCACTAGGCGAAGGCGCATCATCAGGCTTACAGCTCTTAAAGTCTAAGGGGTCACGGAAGCGAAAACTATGCAATTGACCGAATCGGGCTTCAAAAAAAGCAATTAAATCATTGAGTTCACCTAAAGTCTTTACGCCTGCGCCCGCATTATAACGGCGGCGAGAGTGGGCATGAGGGCAATTACGGTGTTCATTGCCGCTGGCTAAGGTGGTGATGTCAGTGCGCCGCGAAGGCCCGCCGCTAGCCCCAAAGGCTAAAGAAACAAGGAAGCGCACATTGTGAAAATCAGGCATAGATACCTCTTATATATAGCGCTGGCCATCCGCGACGGCGCGGGCAACAGCACTTGAAATTTGGCCTTGGGATTTGGTAAAACTTTGCGCGTCGGTCACGCCCGAGACGCTCATATTGACATTGACGGAAGGCTTGGACACTGCCCCCGTAATCGCTTGACCCAAGCCGCCTATCGCTTGCTGCAAGGGCGCGGTGAAAAGCTCGGTGATAGCCATTCGCGCGATGTCACGCGTGACGGATTCGGCAAGACTGCTAAAGGAGAGCTCGCCGGATTTAGCCGCGCGCTCTAAAGCCAGTGATATGCGCTCGCCTGCAAACTCAAAGGCTTTGGCGACATCATCCGCCGCAGTGATAGCCGGGCCGTTGGCAAAGTCCTGCAGCGTCTGCGCCGCATCATCTGAGCTGTTCATAATCAGTTTCCAATTTAATTAAATCCGCTTTGCGCATGGCGAGAGGCGCTGATTTTTGCGTTAGCGTGAACCAATCAATCAAGCTCATATTCCAAAACTGAGCGGGCGATAATCCGAGCTGCATCACCGCGATTTTCAGCCACGCGTCAAAGGGCCAATCGGGTTTATCCATCATGTGAAAAGGCCTCTTCGAAGAGCCGGCAAATGAGGGGCAAAGCATCCTTCACCTCCTCTTCAGAGGCGGTTGCTGCTGGCCCGATGAGCATACCCTCGGAGGGGAGACAAGGCTGCATCACACAGGCCAGCAGCACACGTCCGTTATCCGCATTCAGGCCGCGCAAGCGAGACGAAAGCTCTTGCGGGCCGCGGACTGATAGACGTGATTGGATATCGGCCAAAGCGCCCATAGTCAGGCGAAGGCCATAAGGTTTGCCGCTAATGACGACGCGTTGATCGCCGCGTTGAAATGCCATTAGATAGCGCTAAAACTCGGCGCACCCGCCGACATCAAGGTCAGCTCATAGCTCGCCTCGCCTTGATAGGTTCCGGCATAAGATAAGGACGTCAGCAAGAACGGGCCTTCAACAATACCGAAATCCGGAATAATGAATCGATAGGTCTCGACCGATTGCTCGAAAAAGGCTGCCCGCGCCAAAGCGTCAGACTCCGTGTCTCGAAACACCCCCGCCCCGCTAATCTCGGCAGATTTCACCCCTGCCCCCGGCAAAAGCTCTTTCCACCCTAGGGCGGAATCTGTGTTGGTAATATCCACCGCTTGGGCGTTGAGGCGGAAAGCTTTGCTCCGCAGTCCTGCCAAAGTTACAAATTCATCAGCGCTATTTTTGATTTTGACGAGCATGTCTCGTCCGTTTTGGGCCGCCATTAGAGCGCCTCCTCAGAGTCAGTAGTTAGGGAAAATCGAATAAGCCCGTGCAGGGTCAGACCATCTGGCGCGCGGAAAATATCCGTATAAGTGACTTGCGCGCGCACCAAGGACACAGCCGTTAGTGTCATCGCGCCGTTTTCCAACGCCTCTGTGACGGCTTTTAAAACCTCCATCACCTCCGCGCGGCCGCCATAACGCGACCAAATATGAAGCGTGAGCGTATGGGTATTAATCACCGCCCCGTCCCCGCTCCTATCTTCGCTGCGCATCGGGCCGTAAGTTAGATAAGGAAAAACCGGGTCTTCAGGCGGGCTGTCATAAAGGCGCGGCGGCTCACCAAGCACGGCTTGAACGCCGCTATGGGCCAATAACAGGCTATGCAAGGCTTTGGAGATCTCAATGGCCGCGTAAATATCGCTCATTGCTGTTCCTCCTCACAGATCAGGTGCAAACGCTCACCGCGCGTATCAGGGTCTGACGCGGCGATAACGCGCAAAAGACGCGACCCCCACATGAGCCGCGCCCGCTCAGGAAAATCGGTGCAATAACGTATCGTCACGCGGTAGGTCTGGGTAATTGCGAGGCGTCCATTCTCACGTTTTTCAGTATAGTTTTTAGGCTCAACAGCCGCCCAGAGCAGGCGTTTAAACTGCCATGTGACACTCACGCCGCCTTGAGCGTCCGGCGTCTCGACAGGCTCATAGAGCCCTAGACGCGAGCGAAGCTGCCCAATCATAGCCGCACCGTGCGGTAAGGCATGAGCAGCGCATCGACGAGCATGGGCACAGTCCGCTTAAGCGCCGCGCCGCGATGTTCATAATGCTGCGCCAGTAACAGCAATACGGCCTGGCGCAGTTGCATCGGCACATCTTCGGGCGATGCCCCATATCCTGCATCAAATTCCGCGACTATCGCCGCGGGGTCAGCGGCATAGTCAGAGAATAAATCCCGCCTGCGCACTTCTATGCTTACCGGCTGAGCGCGGGTATTAATATAGACCTCGGCTTTAGGAATTTCCGTCTCAACGCCTGCGCCATCAATCAGGGCGAGTTTGTGGACGAATTTGACGGGGCTGTGATTGATATGAAATCGCCCCGTGCAGGTCTTGGCTGAGCTGTAAGCGCGGCGGCGCGTGATTAGCGAATTTCGCGCGATAAATTCAACCCGTTCTCGCGCGGTTTTTATGAGCTCTGTAATCAGCGCGTCTTCATGGTCATGATCTATGCGCAGAAACTCTTTGGCGGCTGCGAGCGTGACGGGTTCTATCGGCGGCGCGGTTACGTCTGTAATACTCATTTTAAGGTCCTTTCCCTCCACTAAAAAAGGCCACTCGGAGAGTGACCTTGCTCTCTAATATCCTCCCCCGTTTACGGGGGAGGTGCGCCGCGAATGCGGGGCGGAGGGGGGAGCGACAAGAAACTGGGTTCAGTTCTGCTTTGCTCCCCCCATCCCCCTCCATATGGCGGGTACTTCCCCCGCTTGCGGGGGAAGGGATTTACGACGCGCTCGTCTTGAGCAGTTTAATCGCGTTGAAATCCTGCACGCCGCCGCCGACGCGTTTGGTGGTGTAGAACAGCACGTAAGGCTTAGCGGAATAAGGATCGCGCAACACGCGCACGCCTTGGCGGTCAACAATCAGATAACCTCGGCGGAAATCGCCAAAGCCCATCACCGCGCCTTCACTGGCCAGGTCGGGCATGTCTTCGACTTCGGTGACGCCGTAGCCCAATAAGGTCGAAGGCTGCCCGGCTTCTGCGGCGGGTTGCCAGATATAATTTCCATCCGCATCTTTAAACTTGCGAATCTCGCTGAGCGTTCGGCGGTTCATGATAAAGGCGCTGCCCGCGCGGTAACGCGTTTCGGGCGCGTAGATCAGGTTCATAATTGCGTCAATCGGCGCGTCGGCATCAAAGCCGCCCGCCGTGCCCGTCGCGATATAGCCGAGGTTGCCCCAGCTATGAGCGCTATCGGCGACCTGCGTATAATCTAAAATTCCGCGCGGTTTATTCACGCCGTCCCCCGCTGCGAAAGCCGCTGTTTCCTGCGCGGCGAAAACATCGCGCACTTCATCAGCCAGCCATTGATCAACATCAGCCACGCCGTCATCGAGCAAAGTCTGCGTCGCGGCAGGCATAGCGTAAAGCTCGCCTGTGGGAAATTCGAGCAGCTCTAATTGCGGGGCATCGGTTTCAATCCGCGCCTCTGTTTCGCCCGCCCAGCCCGACGCCGCGCCGCCTGCCGAAACAGGCTTCTTAAAATAGCCTGCCCCTACACGGCGCACGGTAGCCAATCGGCGAAAGGGTGAGGCGTTCAGTAAAGCACGGTCAATACGGCTCTCAGTTTCCGCCGGGGCGACATAGCCGCCTTCGGCATCGACGGAAGAGGATAATGATTTACCTTCGAGAGAGGCCAGCTCTGAGCCGTCCCCTGTGCGGATATAAGAAGACCAGGCAGACTTAGCTTCGGGGTTCACGGCCTCGCCGCCAATAGCTGGGCGACTGCCTAGAATAGCGAGGTTTTCAATCCGCTTGGATTGGGTATCCAGCGCGGCATTGATGCGGTCAACCTTATCGGTCAGCAATCCGTCGCCTTGCTTTTGTTCCAGCGCATTTAGGCGCTCATCATTGGCGTCTTTAAAAGCTTGGAACGTCGAGGCAAAATCAAGTTGCGCGGCTTTCATCTCTTTAGTTTCAGTCTGTAATTCACTCATGCGAGTTTCCTTTTTTGAGGTTCAGTTTCAATGTCATTAATTTGAGTAATCCGCGCGCTGCGCAGCATCGGGAAGGCGACAACTGATACCTCCCACAAATCGAGTTCAAGTAAGTTGCGCCCGCCGCCATTTCGGCGAGACGCGCGTTTGGCGCGGTAACCAATGGACAGACCCGATACTGCGCCTTCGCGAATGAGACGCGCCGTGCGGTTTGTTTTGGTATTTCCGCCAATCAGACGCCCCGACACAAACAAGCCCGTGCGGTCCTCAAAGAGGCGGTCCCAGACGCCAATCGGCTCTGTAGTCTCATGACCAAACAGCATGGGAATACGTCCAGAAGTCTGTTTTGGCATAGACAGCAAACTCGCGGCAAAAGCCCCGCGCTGTACGACATCGCCTGACATATCGACTTGCCCGAACAGGCTCGCATAACCGGAAATCCGCAACTCGCCAGCGCCATAATCTGAAGCGCTCATATCGGCCCTTTTCATCTATCTAACTTACGTTCAATGCGGGTTAGGCTTTGCGCCATGACCGTTGTTTGGCCTTCGACCCGCGCGAGACGCTGCGCGACTCCAGGGGCCATCGCCATTTGGGTTTCAAGCGTTTTAAGCCGCGCTTCTGCAGCTCCCGCCCAGATTAGAGCGCTGGCCGTTTGTAACATCACAGACAACATCAAGCCGTAAGTGACGGTGCGGTCAAAGCTGAGTAATTTCTCGCTCATGTGCTGTCTCCATTTTGCTGGGCTAGGCCCGCCATATCGCGGCGTTCCTCATCGGTGAGAAAACTCGCCGCGCCCAATCGTTTCCATAAACGCCCGCGTTCTTCGGACAGCGCAGGCACAGAATCCAAATCCGCAGTAATGCGTAAATCCTCGCCAAAGAAAGGCTGCAACCAGTCTTCCATTCCGCGCGCGGTTTTGCGCGTCAGCGGGATAATGGTCTGCCGCCAAAAGGCTTGGTTGGCCTCTTTGTAATTGGCGTAAGTATTATCGCCCGGAATACCGAGCAACATGGGCGGCACGCCAAAGGCCAACGCAATTTCCCGCGCGGCCTCACGGCGAGCTTCGATGAAATCCATATCAGACGGGGTCAGGCTCATGGCCTTCCAATCCAGCCCGCCTTCCAGCACCATAGGCCGCCCCGCATGGCGCGCCCCGCTATGTTGGCCTTCCAGTTCTGATTTAAGGCGGTCAAAGGCATCGTCAGATAATCGCTCTGCGCCCTCGCCGCCTTTGTAAATCAAGGCCCCGCTGGGCCGCGCGGAATTATCAAGCAGCGCCTTGGCCCAGCGCCCGCCTTCATTATGCACATCCACGGCTTGCGCAGCGGCTTCTAGCGGCGAAAAGCCGTAAGCGTCCGAAGCTGGATGAAAGAGCCGCATATGATGCACGGCAGAACGGCCCGAAGCGGCGTCGCGGCGAAAGCGGCGCTTATAACCTCCCGCTTCATAGTCATAACCGCTCGGCCAACCATCGCGGCCCGTGACGACAGAGACGCGGTCGGGGCGTAGCGCGTATAGCGCAGACGGCACGCCTTCGACCAGAGCGGCCTCCATGTAAGCATTACCGCCGACTTGCAGGTAGCCGTAAAAGCTCTCCATCACTTCGGCAGCCGAATTCATAGGATTTCCGCGCGATAGCAGTTGCGCCGCAGGATCTCCCGCTTCGCAGCTATTGCCGCGTCTTACACATAGAGGCACGGACGCCGCGGCCTCTGAAATCAAGCGCACACAGCGATAGACAATCGCATTCTTTTGATATCCTTCGCGCACCAAAGCGCCGTAGTCTCGCGGCGTCCAAGAGGCGCGGGAGCCTAGCGACAAAGCCACAAGGGGCGGCCGCGCGGATTTCCCCTCAGGGAGAGGCGCAGCTTTTGAAGCAAGACCAAAGGCCCCGCGAAACAGGTTTTTCATAAAATAAATCTTAAAAGGGTAGGAGCGCTAAAGGCTCAGAGTTTTAACAACACCCCGTTATAGCACAGCCACGCACACCCAAGGAAACATCTCTGAATAATTGTGATAAGAGGCTGAAATATAATAGGAATAATTTCCTATTTACAAGGATTGATGATCGCTATGACGTCATTATAGTCGTAAGTAATCCGTTGCTAGTATACCATTTATTTTTCAGTGATTTTAAGGATGAAGTTAAGGATTTCCTTGTTAGCAAAGTATGTAGTTTCACGGGGCTTAAATACACCAGAAGAGCAAGTGGTGCCGGATAAAAAACTTAGGAATACATTTTAATGGGCTTTCTAACTATTCAGCATTAATAGAATTTCCACACACTAAGAAACCTGATAAACACATTATAATGACAAGTTTATCAGACATTACGAGTGAGAAAATTGTGATTGCGCCTGCGTCGCCCGATGGGCAATTGCGGGGTGACGATGTCAAGATGTTTGAGATCTTGTTCCAGCACTTTTTAGACGTGTTTTTTTACGTAAAAAACTGCAGAGGCTGCTGGATAAGCTGTAACGCAGCCTCTTTGGCTTTCCTCAATTACTCAAAAGTGTCTGATGTAGTCGGCAAGGAAGAGAAAGACTTTTTCCCCCATAAAATTGCGCTTGAAATTCGGCAGGAGGACAAAAATATCCTCGCGCATGGTCATAGCGTCTTAAACCGGATAGAAATCGTGCCAAATGCGTATGGTGATCTCGTCTGGGTTCAAACGCATAAGCTGCCGATCTATGACACGCATGACAACATCATAGGCATTGTTGGCATCACCCGGCCAATTTCAAATATGGAAACATTGCCACAGAAATTTGAATTTTTTAGCGAAACAATCGCTCACATTCGGTCTAATCTTGCAAATACGATTAAGGTCACAGACTTGGCCCGTCTTGTGAAATTATCAGAAAATCAGTTCCGGCGAAAGTTTAAGGACGAGTTTGGAGTCACGCCCCAACAATTCATTTTAAGAGCCCGGCTACAAGCTACGGCGCATTTACTCCGCGGTGGCACTCACACTATTTCTATGATTGCGTCAGAACACGGCTTTTCCGATCAGAGCTATTTCACGAAGCATTTTAAGCAGTTCTTCGGAGAAACACCCTTACAATATCGGCGGCGCTGGACTCATAGTTGATATTACACATGGTGGAATAGTTATAAAAATAACCTAATTCCTTCTATCTCCAACCATCACCTTGTGTACTTTTACATATTAAGATGTCTTATGATTTGGTTTTAGTGGCTCACTATTACACGATTATCAAAGAGCTGCAAAAATGCCTGATATAAACTGAAACAAGCCTATATGGCTTGTCAAAGCCCTCATTGATATCATTGCCCCACACTGTGATATCAATGAGGTGTTTTGACATTATATAACACTCTTCCTAAATTTGCGTTTAAAAAGACGTTATATTCAAAAGTAAGAATTTACGGTTTCTCGGGCTATCCCGCGAAGGCTAGGCCAGGCTTGGGCGCTTCGCCGTGTGCGGGCTTATCTTGTTGAGGGCTTTTAAACCTTAGGCCGTCTTGCTTAGGACGCGGCGTGTCCGACAAGGTCCATTTCATGATTGCCGTCAGGATTTCGGCCTTATTGGCGAGAAAATCTAAATTCTTGCGCAAACGCTCTACGCTGGTGTCAAAATGAACGGAGCTTGTTTGTCTATCTATCTTAGACCGGTTCTCTGTTAGCCAATCAACAGCGAAACTATCCGTGAGCTTGATATTGGGCGCAAATTTATCGCGTAAATCAAGTGCAGCCTCTTTGAATGTCGAGAGTTCCTCTCGTTTATTGAGCTTATTTGAGGCTACCATGACCGCTAATAAGGTCATCACATCTGTCCAATTTTGAGCGCGCATCGTCATCTCCTCAGATTACTAACGCGCTGCTCGCTTAAATCGCTCACTCCCACAAGAGTGATTTAAATCCGCAGCGCGTAATACCTTAATAGGGCACGGCACATGAACGGGGACTATAAGAAACCAGAAACTGCGTTAAACCTTATTCACTATGAATATGCGGTAAAGATGAATATGTAGTAAAGGCCGGAACGTGCCCCTGCTCCCTCACCTAGCATAAGACCAAAGCCCCTTATAAGTTGATATTACGCTCCTTTATTAAGAATAAATAATTTTTGAAATATAGAAATATTTTAGGACTTCAATTCTTGAGTTTATTTCGTGTGCGCAAACGAATGCGAACGATACTGTTCTGCATTTAAACGCGCAAACATGTGAGATTGACATAGATTTTGTGTCCCATGGCGGTGTCTATGCGAAAATTTTATCCGAGGACGATATTCAGCCCTTTATAGACCCCGCCTGCCTAAGCGGCAGAGAATAGGCTTTGTGTTTTGGTGCGATCGCCCAAAATTGACCGCGCGAGGCCGTAATTCTTTTTCAGATCTTTGCGCATGGGTTCATCGCCAATCAGCGACGCAATCGTAATGGCGCCGCGATAAGCTTCGACTGCGTGCTCTAAGGCTTTGACATCGTGATTGGCACGGCCAAGCTTTAACAGCGTATCTGCCAATGATTGATGCACCTCGGCGTTTTCGCGCGGTGAATGTTCTATGGAATAGAGCTCTTGAGCTGAGCGCAAAGCTCTAACGGCTTGGTTAAGAGGCGCGGTGTCCCCAGTCTGGGAAGCAAGCAGCACCATTTGTCCCGCAAGTTCGCGGTTCAGTTTTGCCAATTGATTATTGGTTTTTTTCAACTTTCGCTTTAAATCAAGCTTATTCATATTCATCACGCTTTGGGCTCCCACACAATTAAGGCCAAACCTTGGCAGTCTGTGGTTAATGTGGCGTTAAACTCAGCTCTTTAAACGCGCGAAAATGCGCTCTGCGGCTTGGCCGAAATCAGCCCGAGTACGCACGCGAATAAGCGGCAGGCCCGACGCCTCAAAGATACCGTCCTTTAGGGCATCAGCCTCCATCGCAGCTTTATTATGGCTACTCCCGTCCAGCTCTATCGCCGCTATGGGCACGCCGTATTTATCGGTGATCAGATAATCGACATGGCGGGATTTTACGCGGCCGCGCAGGGCCCATTTCGCCTGCCCTTTTATGCTGCGCTTTACACGGACGATATCTTCGAGCCGGACTTTACCGTGAAGATGATAATTCGGCGGAAGAGCCCGGCACAAAGCCGCAAAAAAATCACGTTCGGATGTGTTGACGAATAAAGACTCAACGCGCTCGAAACAAGTATAGACCCGCGCGTCTGAGGCTTGTGTCTTGGGCGGTGTAAAACCTTTGGAGCGAAAGGATAAGAGGCAAAGCCCGCCTACAACTACAATAAGGAATAGCGTTTCTAACATACTTTACAATAGAACATAACATGAACAATTACAATTGCCTTATACGCGGCGCGGCGCGGGATTTTAGCATCAATTCGGTCACGGCCCAGACAAGGGCGTCCGCTCTGTCTGGACTGTGGGTTGAGGCTTTTGTCCCCATCGCGGCAAGCTCATCTTCGAGCGCCATAAAGCGCCCACAATGGGCCACACGGCCTTGCTCGTAGAGCAGCGCCACAGGTTCTGCGCGTATAGCCTTACTGCGGCTGGCATAGACATTGCGCACAGGCATGGACGGGTCGAGCATGTTCAGAACAGAGCTAACCAGCTCCCCGCCCTGATTAGTTTCCGCCACGATGTAATCTGCCTCCCAGCCTCTGGCGAGGGCCAGCGCCGCTTTGGCCCATCCTTCTGGCGAGCGGCCTTGGACTGTGCCGTCATGCATAATGAAAGCTTTGCCCTTGCGTCCCTCCCCGCACAGCCCCGCAACGATTAGCCCGCAAGCGTCAGAATTTGCGCCCGAGGTCACAGGCGGATCAATGGCGAGAATTATCCGCTCGCAATCAGGCCGCTCATCCGTATAAGCCGCGTCCAACATGGCCCGCGTCCAAAGCGCGCCGTCAAGGTCTTCGATATATTCACCGCTGAGTTCCTGCCGCCCCAGCCGCGTGCCGCCATAGGCTTCCTCCATCGCCGCGAGGAATGTCGGCGCGAGATTATCTTCATTATCAGCCGTGCTGCCGCGCGAGATTAAAAGCCCTTTCGCAGCTAGAAGTTTTTTAAGCGCAGGCACGGGCTTAGGTGTTGTTGTCATCACAAGCTGCGGATTGGTTCCAAGGCGCAGCGCCAAGCGTAAATTAGACAGGGTCTGTTCGGGGTAAGTCCAAGCGCAGAACTCATCCGCCCAAGCGGCATCAAATTGCGGCCCGCGCAGACCGTCAGGATCCTCGGCCGTGAACACATGTCCCACCGCACCGTTTGGCCAACTGAGTTGTCGGCGGCTCGGCGCAAAGTGAGGGCGCTCTGATTGATAGCCAATATTCCTGAGCCCGCTTTCACCCTCTATCATGACCTCACGCGCATCATGAAAGGTCGGCGCAACCAAAGCGATACGGGATTTGCCATGAATAGTGACCTGCTCACGAATCCATTCTGCGCCTGTGCGGGTTTTACCCGATCCTCGCCCGCCCAGTAACAACCACATCAGCCAATCATCGCAGGCCGGTATTTGATGAGGCCGCGCGTAAATCTCCCAGAGCTTCTCAAAATCCGCAAGCTTAATGCTCGGTGTCAGGCGCCTTAGATAATCTTCCGGCGTTTGGCCCCGCCGCTGTAATTCCTCTCGGAGATAAGAGACGGATAAGCTCTCGCTTAAGACGGTCCCGGTCTTCGGGCATAAGCGGGGGGAGGTCTTCATAGCGGGAGTATTTCTGTGATGTTTGGGTCTCTTCTTGGCGTTGATTATGAAACTCTACAGCGTGAATGGATTTAAGCTGCATGATGAGCGCACGGGCGCATCTCTCCATTTTCAGCAGCTCAAGTTCGGCTTCAGTGTCGGCTAAGGTGCCCGTCTCTGTGATCAAGCGCGCGGCGGCATGTGTCAGAACGTCAGGGGAAAGGAATGTCATGGCTGCATCCTAAGCCCAAAACGCCGTGCCAAGGATTAAGTTTTTAAAACCTGCGCCCTGCCGCGCTTCCGTAATGTTTGACTAGAGCATTGAGCCCGAGCCTAAGCAGTGTCAGCCCGCTACCTGCGGCCCATTTTTCCGCGCGTTCAATCTGCTCTAGCCTTTGGTCATGGCAACAGACGGCCAAGACCGCTTTGTCCAATCCCTCTCCCATCGCGGCACTCGCGGCTTGGAGTTTCTTGCCGGCATCTAAGCGGCGGATATGGCCATCCTCAACCCCGCCATTATAACCCATTTTATCCTCACCTGCGCTTAAGTAATTTTGCGTGTTGATGTGGCCATGACCTGCGGCGGCATAATCGCGCGCAAGTGTATGACCAGCCTCTTGCTGGGCGGCGGTCAGGAAAGGCTCGCCGCGATTATCCTTACGGCGGCAGAGGCGGTCAAAAGCACTCATGCCGTGATTTATAGCGGCGGCGCGTTTTACCCCGCCCGGCACATAGAGCTCTCGCTCCTCCATATCTCTGTGTTGGCGGCTATGGTCTCCGCCAGATTTCAAACGCCGCGCAAAGCTCTCAGTCACGCGGTAGCCCAGCTCTGTGGATTGCAAACCGCCAAAACTTGTAAGCTGTAGAAAGCTCTCTCGGCTGACCCAGCGCAAAGGCCGCTTTCGCCGATCCCCAAAGGCATAGGCAGGATAGGCATCGCCGCCGCCTGACTTAACAATTACAGCGCTTTTCTCGGCCAAATTTGCCGCCAAATGACGGTCGGATACACTTAACATAATTCAGCCTTTTCTTGGGTTGATGGTAGCGGCGCTTGGCGCAGGAAATTTTCGAGGCGAAGTAATTTGGCATCAAAGATGGAATCATCGCGCTGTTCTTCAATCAGGCGGCAGGCATGAGACACGGTCGTGTAATGACGCTCAAAAAGCTCTGCGATACGCTGTTTGGTCAGGCCGTACACACAGCGCATCAGATACATCGCAATTTGGCGCGCATAGCTAACCTCGCTCGTGCCTTTCAGCTTCGAGGACAAAACAAAGCTCGGCACGGCAAATTCCATCGCGACAGCCGAGACCACTAAGCGGGCGCACATCTTATCCATCACCAAGGAATTATTGTTTTTCTGTCGCATAAATATCCTCACATCAAAGCCCGTGCAGATTAACACAGCTTTGCGTTATGAGGATTATATTCCTATTTTAAGAAATAGCGAGTCTTAGATAATTTTATTGAGAGAGAGGCCGCGCGTCGCTTAACGCTCTGGTTTTAGGCGTATTTTTGGACTTTTGGTGTTTCCATTGCCGGAAGGTCAGACAGTTTCACAAGATGGTCGTAACCAAGGATAACATTGATATCCCTGCCATTATCCGAGAGCGGCAGGCGAATCCAAAATTGCGCAAAGTGATTACCTTGAGGTGTCCCTGGGCGCGTCACGCCTGCAAAAGGACGGCGCTTATCGACGACCTGTCCCAAGACACGGTCCCAATAGGCGCAGCGATCGCCCAAGGGAAGCTCATCAACATATTGGCCTTGGATTTCATCCATATAGAGGTTCCAAAAGCCAGTACCCGCCAAACGATATTTAAAACGTCGGTCGCTATTTTGGAGGCACTCACCGGGTTCAATGTCAAGCAAACTCGTCATGGTCAGTTGACCAACAATATCTTCAGGCAGAATATCATGACGTGTCGGAAAAACGCCGCCCTTACATTTACTGCGCCAATAATCATAGAAGCGCTGCTGCTCGGGCAATATCATTTGATGTCTGAGTGCGTTGCCTGCAAGCATACTGCAGCCCCCTTATTCAATCCCACATTAGATGAAGCAAAGTTCCCCTATGCCTCGAAGCCTGTGTGAATCGCGTCGGCACCCTCGACAAGGATTTGTTAACCATAAATAAAGGTTAATACAGAATTAACCCTATTTTTTCGTTTCGGAACCGATTCGATTTGATGTGAATGAGAATTCTCGGGAATTCATCATTATCAAATGAATATCAGGAGTGAGGTTTTTACAAACTGTATAAAGTGGCGATGCTGATTCCGCTACGATAAGCTAAGAAAAAGAGGCAGAAAATTACTAGCTGCAGAGCTCCACTGAAGACTGCGCGAGGCCAGCTATCCGCCCAAGTCCGACGCGTAGCTGAAACAAAATAGAGAAATATACCTCCAGGAAGTAGGCTGCGCATCAGCCAGTCAGGTGTCCAAGCGTTTGGAAGTTGAAAACCGATTATTAACAAGCCGAAACTCCAGAGTATTATGAAGCTTAGATTATACGTCGCAAAAATCATATGTTTTCCGAACTGCGGGACAGACTTAGGGCGAGACAAATAGCTTCCCAAAGCCAAGAAAGGGATAGCTAAAAACAAAAAGGCTCTTGAGATGTTTTTGACTGAAACATCATATTTGATGGCAAGCTCATTACGGCTTAAGTCTAAGTCGGCCATTCTTTCCATCGCTAGCACATTTATATAATTCGAGTTTTCCGACGTCATATTTGCAAAAAACCATTTCGCGGGAATATAGAAGATATCAAATACTGGCGCGAAAACAAAAAATATGACTGTGACAATCAAGAATATCTGTACAGGTGAAAGAAATGGCTTTCGAATGCCGCTAAGATAATTAGCGGATAATTGTCCTGGCCGAAATAAAAATGCCTTTAGCGTTCGGTATATCTTACTGTCCAAATTTGTCAGACCAGAGAAAAAACCACCAATATATCGCGCTACATGAAAGTCTTCGTCAGACAGAACTTTTTCACCGCAAGCATGGCAGTAGACCCCTGCAATGTCAGTGCTGCAATTTTTACACGTCCTACCCATACCCAAAAGCTATCCAGCCTTCAACAAATTGCAACATTATTCAGACATTCATGCATAAGGTAGTCTCGACGGTTCGGTAGCGATAAGCTTTATCAGTCTCTATCCCCGGCTCTTCCCAAGCCCTGTTTTCTTTGCCAGTTCGGATCGGCGCTTGGCGTAATTGGGCGCGACCATGGGGTAATCTCTTGGGAGGCCCCATTTTTCGCGGTAGGCTTCGGGGGTCATGTTATATTTGACGCGCAGATGCCGTTTAAGCGATTGAAACTGTGAGCCGTCTTCGAGGCATATTAGATAATCATCCGTCAGCGAGTCTTCTATCGGCACGGCGGGATCGGGGCGAGGCCCGCTATCCTTGTCATCCTCGGGGGAAGCTATTCCCTCAACGCTTGTATATACGGTTTCAATAAGGCCAGGAAGCTCTTCGGCTTTGACCTGATTATTGGACACATAAGCGCTGACAATGTCGGCCGTTATTTCGAGCAGTTCAGACACGTTAATATCCAGCGGCGTCATGGCTGTGTCTTTACCGCTCATCGGACGAAGTAAACAAAGAAGAGCACGAGGATAAGCATGATGGCGGTTAAGGCCGCCGCTAAGCCGCTTGGCGCAGACTCGCTCATGGCGCCGGCAGGACTAAAAATTTGATAGAGGCGCCGACCCGTTCCCTCAATGAAGCGGTTACGCATGCGCGTTGTCACAACACTCAGGCGCGTCCACATCGCGCCAATCCACTGCACAATCCCCAAACCGACTTTTCGGTAGGTCCAATCAAAGTCCAATATTTCTCCGCGCTTTTCAGCTGGGTAAAGCTTGAGCTTTTTCAGCACACAGAAGGCTGATATGGCGGCAAATAAGAGCTGTAGCTGAAAAACCACATGATCCACCGTATAGGGCTGATAATTGGCTTCATAAGGCATCAGGCTATAAAGCATTTGATAGCCGCCCCATGGGAAGGCGAGCACGATACAGAGCAATGCCGCAAGACCCATCGCAACGAGCATATTGAGCGGCGCTTCTTTGACACGGCGTCCGCTATCATGGCTAAAGAAAGTAAAATACGGCACTTTAATGCCGGAATGTTCCATCACGCCCGCCGAGGCAAAGAGCAGCATACCGGCAATAACGTAAAGCCCCGGATTATAGGCGGCCTCATAAATCACGGCGCTGATAATCATCGCTTTGGTGACGAAGGCTGCTAGCAACGGGAAGGCCGCAATCGAGCCTGCACCAATAAGACAGAACACAGCTGTAATCGGCATGGAGCGGAAGAGCCCGCCCAGTTCTGAGGCTTTGGCCGTCCCTACCCGGTACATGACCGCGCCGATGGACATAAATAGCAGGCTCTTAAAGATGACATGGACAAAGACCTGTCCGACAACTCCGTTTAGCGCTAGCTCTGTTCCGATACCAATACCGCAAACCATAAAGCCCAGTTGATTGTTCAGAGAGAAGGCCAAGACGCGGCGCAAGTCATTTTCGATCAGAGCAAAGAAGACCGGGAAGCAGGTCATCACTGCGCCGATATAAATTAAGACATCGACGCCAACATAGCCGCGCGCCAGCGCGTAAATCGCCATCTTGGTCGTGAAGGCCGAGAGGATAACTGTGCCTGTGATGGACGCTTTGGGATAAGCGTCTTGCATCCACATATGCAAGAAGGGGAACCCGCATTTAATGCCAATCGCGATAAGGATGAGCCAACCGCCCAATGTGTCTATCCCGATATTGTTGAAGGTATAATCCCCGCCATTAGTCTTGGCGAATAAAATCGCTCCCGCCAATAACAGAACGCCTGAAAGGACGTGCAGCGCCAGATAGCGGATACCCGCCGCATAGGCCCGCTCGCCGCCTTTCCAAATCAGGAAGACGGAGGAAATGGCTGTTAATTCCCAGAACAGGAATAAGGTCAGCAGGTCACCAGAGAAGACCCCTGCAATCGCCGCGCCTGCATAAATCAGGGCGGAACTATCCGTGATACGGCATTTCTCATGAAAGCCGTAAATACCGTTAATCACGCCAATCAGGCAGAATAGATAGCCCCACACCATAGATAAATTATCTATGCGCAGCGTGGTAAGCTCCAGCCCGCCAATCGTAATCTTGCCCGCAAGGACCTCTTGTGAGGTGTAAATTTGGAAAATCATCACGGCCGCCAAAATAGGCGCGCCGATGACGAGCACTTTACGCACTAAAGCAAAGGCGTCGCCTTTAGGGACTAAAGCACAAATAAGGCCAGCGAGTATCAGCCACAGCCCTGGATTGATTTGGAAGACATCAATCATGATGATCTCCCTCATGGGTATGTTCTGTTGAATAGTCTGGATCAGGCAAACCGCCCTCCCCGTAATAATCTTCCGGGCGCGATAGCAAAGCTGTCAGCGGCTTAGCACAGAGCACGATAAAGCTGTAAGCCACAAAACCGATAATGGCCCAAGAGCCAGGGATAACATCCCATGGGGCAGGTTTTGCTTGCGGATATACAATCCCCAAAGCAATCATCGCAATCATGCCCAGCACAGGTAGCCAGATAAAATTATCAATGACTTTTTGTTTGCCCAGCCATAGGAACGGCACGGCGAAAGGATGCGCATTTTGGCGCTCTTCTAACTCTTTTTCGCTTAAAGTTTCGGGTTCGTTTTCATCGGTCATGACTAGCCTCCCCCTGAAATAATAGGTTGTAAGAAGTCCACGATATTCCCGGCAAAGAAGAACAGGATAAAGGCTCCTAGCGCAGAGATAACCGGCGGAATAATGACCCAGCGGTGTTTCTTGCGCTCTTCGAGTAGAAGCAAGTCACCTTCGGGGTTTGCCGCAGGCTTCATGAAAGCGCGCACGGAAATCGGGATTAAATAAATGATGTTCAAAATCGAGGAGACAATCAGCGCGGCCATTAAGATGCCTTTGCCGCTTTTCATCGCGCCGACCATGAGGAAGAATTTCGGCCATGAGCCGCCCATAGGGGGAATGCCGATGATTGAAAGTGAGCCCACCAGAAACGCGCCAAAGACCCACGGCATAACGCGGCCCAAACCATCAAGCTTGGAAATCTCGGCGCGGTGCGCGACAGTATAAATCGCGCCCGCACACATAAAGAGCGTAATCTTACCCCAGGCATGCATCACAATTTGCAGCGCCCCGCCAATAAACGCCGCGGGCGTAGCGAGCATAGCGCCAAGTGTAATGTAAGAGAGCTGCGAGACGGTCGAATAAGCCAGACGCGCTTTGAGGTTGTCTTGGCGCAGCGCAATGATAGACGCGACAACAATAGATATCGCGGCGACCCACGACAGGAATGTGCTCATCGAGGTATCCGCCATGACGGATTCGCCAAAGATAAATATCGCGACCTTTAAGATAGAGAACACGCCCGCTTTCACGACCGCCACAGCATGAAGCAGCGCAGAAACAGGTGTCGGCGCGACCATGGCATTAGGTAGCCAAGGGTGAACCGGCATTAGGGCAGCCTTACCGATACCAAAGGCAAAGAGGAATAGTAGGATAGACGTAGCCAAAATACTCGTATCTTCTGGAAAGACGCCGCCAACGGTAAATTCGGTGGTGCCTGCGATGACCTGCGTGCCGATGATGGCGGGCAGTAACAATGCCAAAGAGGTGCCCATAAGTATTAGCGCGTAAATCGTGCCGCCGCGTTTGGCTTTAGCGTCGCCTTTATGGGTCACCAGCGGGAATGTCGAAATTGTCAGCGCTTCGTAGAAAATGAAAAGCGTGATGAGGTTGGCTGAGGCCGCGATACCCATCGCGCCAAATATAGCGACCGCCACAAAGGCAAAGAACCGCGTTTGGTTCTTCTCATTATTGCCCCGCATATAGCCAAGAGTGAAAACAGAATTTAAAATCCAAAGCGAACTGGCAATCGCGGCAAATATCGCGCCGAGCGGTTCCAGTTTTAGCCGGACGTCAAAGTTTCCCGCAAAGGTAAAGAGATGCAGCTCGGGCCGCTGTCCCGCCGATACCATTGAAATTAATCCAATGACATTGGCTAGTAACAAAACGCCTGCAACGAAGGTCACGCCTTCGCGCATGTTAGGACGAGACCCAACGAGCGGAATAATCGCCGCTGCGGCTAGCGGAATAATTAGTAAAAGCGCTAATGCGAGTTCAGCTGTATAGGCCATGCTAACCCCCACTTCCGAGAAGCAACGCCGCTGCGCGCTCTGAGGCCATGACAAAGTCATCCCCCAGACCAAAAACATTAGACCCTATAGCAATGGACAATAGCGCCAAGGCCCACATAGGCACCAACATCATAAGCGGCGCTTCATTGCGCTCGGCGACTTCGCCGTCAATCTGGGGCGGAGACCCGAAATAAGCGGCGAGCAAGATGCGCCCAATATAGATTATCGCCAAGACAGAGGTCACAACGATAACGGCGACAGCCCACCACCAGCCTTTATCTGCGGCGGCCACTGTCAGGTTTACTTTGGAGACAAATCCAGCCGTAAACGGCACGCCAATCAGCGACAGACCTGAAATCATAAATGCGCCCATCGTCCACGGCATCGTTTTGGACAGGCCGTTAAAATCATCAACGCGCGTAATGCCAAATCGATACCAGAATGCCCCCATTGCCAGAAACAAACCGCCCTTGATTATGGCGTGATTGAGCAAATGCAGATAACCTGCGGCAATGCCTGCGGCTGTCGCAAGGCCTAAGCCTAAAAGCATATACCCCACTTGCGCCACAGAGGAGTAAGCCAATATACGCCGGGCATCTGTTTGGAAAATCGCTTGTAATGAGGCAAATATCATCCCCACAACACCTACGCCTATCAACAAATATTTGAGCACAATCATCACATAATCAAAGCTCGGATCAAAGACTGTAAAGGTAAACCGGAATAGTAAGTAAAGCGCCGCCTTGGTTGCCGTCGACGCGAGGAACACAGTCACTTTGGTCGGCGCATAAGCATAAGCACCGGGGAGCCATGTATGGAGCGGGAACATAGCAAGCTTTAATCCCAAGCCGATAATGATGAAACCAAAGCCAACTTTCGCCACACGAGAGCCGCCGTCTAAATCAGCGAGAATATTAGACATATCCGCCATATTTAGCGTACCCGTTTCCATGAACATAAAGCCAAGGCCAATGACAAAGAAGGTCGCGCCAATAGAGCCTAGTATAAGGTAATTATAAGCCGCCGCCAAAGCGCGGCGATCTCGGGCCGCGCCCATCGCCACCAAGGCATATGTCGAGATGGAGCTGACCTCAAGGAAGACGAAGACGTTAAAAGCATCGCCCGTAACAACCATGCCCATGAGGCCCGCAAAACAAAGCAGAAAGGCCGCATAAAATGGCGCGCGTTTCTTGGGTTCTATTTCTGCAATTGTGGCCGGCATGGCATAGATAATTGTTACAACCGCCATGGCTGCAATTAAAAATAAAACAGGCGCGCTCAGCGCGTCGATAACAAGAGAAATACCGTGCGGCGGGTCCCATCCGCCCATTGTGTAAACAGATGTGCCTTCTGAATAGACTTGTAACAGCAAACCAAAGGCCGTGACCGTGCAAAGCAGCGTTACGATAAGCGAAACCCACCACGCAGATGTCCGGCTAGGCAGGATGGCCGTAATGGCGCCCATCAAGAGCGGCAGCACAATCACAAAGGCCGGGCCTTGTTCGAGCAACCAAGCAGGGAATAAAGACAAGATATCCATTAGTCCTCTGTGCCCTCAAGATTATAACGGTAGTCCAGTGCATTTATGCCGTCTTCTTCTATGGTGCCGTAAACTTCGCGAATACGCACGACGAGCGAGAGCCCAATGGCGAGGGTCGCAACGCCGACCACAATCGCGGTTAGGATCAAAACATGTGGCAATGGGTTTGAGTAAAGAACATCAGATGCCCCCGCATATCCTGCCGCATCTTTGCCGCCCGCCGCCGCGACCAGAACAGGTTCGAGCGAGGCGTGATCGCCGCCATGGCTGTCCACAATAATAGGCGGTTGTCCGCCTGCGACCTTACCAATCGTAATATAAAGCAAAAAGACCGAGGTTTGAAAAATAGAGAGGCCAACAAGCTTTTTAATGAGGTTGCGGCTGGCAAAGACAACATAAAGTCCTGTCATCATTAGAATAATGACAACGGCATAATTATATTGTTCGAACACGACAGAGAACATTACCAATCCCTCTCATCCGGTTCCGGTTGGCGAGAGCCAAAGGCATAAAAAATCGCAATCATCACGCTGGTCACAGCTAAAAGAATACCGAGTTCAACGGCGATAATGCCGTAATGTTGACCGTGATAGGATTTTTCAGCCAGCACGCCATAAGACAGAAAGTCTCCGCCCAAAATCCACGTCAGCACACCTGTACCGCCATAGAGCAAGACGCCCAATGTCATGCCGATCCGCACCCAGCTTGGCGGGAAGGCCTTCTTGGCTTCATCAAGCCCAAAAATTAGCGCGAAGAGAATGACAGATGCCGCCAAAATAACGCCCGCTTGGAAACCCCCGCCGGGACCGAAGTCGCCGTGAAATTGAACATAAAAGGCAAAGAGCGCGATGAAAGGGATCAGAAATTTACTGACCACACGCAAAATAACATGAGGGTCTCGCATTATGATTTAGCCCCCGTCTTGCTTGTGCCTTTGGGCTTATTCTTCGACCCCTTAGGACGGCCGCGTTTTTTAGGCGCAGCTTTTGCTGCAGTTGATGTCACTGACTTGGCCTTGCTTGTCTTGGCCTTGCTTGTCTTTGCCTTGCTTGTCTTGGCTTTAGCCGTAGGTGATGTCGTCGTTTTAGGTTTATTCTTCGATCCCTTCGGACGGCCACGTCTCTTAGGCGAACTGGCCACCTTGGCCTTAGGCGCAGCCGCCGCCTTGGGTTTTGTAGCCGTCTTAGGTTTAATAGTCGTTTTGGCTTTAGCTGACGCTTTTGGCTTAGGACTCGTTATAGGTTTAGGCGCTCCTTTTGCCTTGGGGTCAGCCGTTTTAACTGTCGAAGTTTTGACTGCCGAGCGTTTCGGCGCGGCGGGCTCGACAATCGGGCCCTTTAACGGCGCAGGAGAGGCTTGCGGCACTTGCTCCCTAAGGCTCTCGGCCTTCGGGACTGGCCCTTTTAAAGGCGCAGAGGGCTGCGGCGCTGTTTTTCGCCGGCTTGCCGCCGGCTTAGGCGTCGCAGCAGAGGGCGCGGAGGGAGCAGAAATACGTTGTCCGTTTGGCGAGGCCGTCCAGCGCCCAGCATTCCCGTTCAAGCCCAAGAGCAACAACACGCCCAGACCCGCCGCGAAAATAACAACCGCTTCGCCAAATGTATCATACCCTCGATAGCTAGCCAAAACCGCCGTCACGACATTAGGAATATGAATTTCTTCTGTCGTGCGGTCAATATAGTCCATGCCGGGGCCACTATTAGCGGGTGAATTTACATCCCCATAAGCGGGCATATCACCAATGGCATAAAACATCGCCAGACCTGCAACTATCACCACAATAAGCGGCGCAATTTGTTTGGAAATCGGAACGGGTTCAGACTTACGGTCTGCCAAAAGCATAGCCGCGAGCATGAGAACCGTAGACACACCAGCCCCGACAGCGGCCTCTGTAAAGGCAACGTCCACAGCATCCAAAGAGACGAACCACGCAGCGCAAACCAAAGAATAAACGCCTTGAAGCATAACAATCGCAAAGAGACTGCGCATACGCACAATCGCAAAAGCGACAACGACTAACATGGCCATCAATGCCAAATCCAAGATCATCGTTGGCGGCACGAATGAAGACGCCATAATCATGAGCCGTCTCCATCAATAGACGGGGCTTTATATTTACCCAGCTTGGGCTCAAGCCCTGCCTTATAGGCGGCATAGGCAATGGCATGTGTCGCCGTCGGACTGGTCAATAAAAGAAAGAAGGCAACTAAAAGAAGCTTAAGGCTCATCTGCGTAAAACCGGATTGAATAATCAAGCTTAATAAGATGAGCTCAGCGCCCAGTGTATCGGTCATGCCCGCCGCATGTAAGCGCGTGTAAAAATCCGGTAAGCGCAAAACGCCTAATGTTCCGGCCAAGACGAAAAACAGACCGGCCAACATAGATGCGCAGGCCGCAAAAGCGCGCAACAAACCAAGCCAATCAATATGTATAGCAGGGCCTTGATCTACGGCGGTCGCGGCGGCGAGAATAAGCGAGATCATCATGCCCCATCCTCCATCTGCTCTTTAATCAGCGGCACACCTAAGTTTCGGTAATTAAAGAATTTCAGCACAGCGATTGTCGCGATAAAATTCATCAAGGCATAAAGCAGCGCAATATCAAGACCGTCAGGGCGGTTGATCACAAAGCAAAACACACAGAGAAACAGAATAGTTTTTGTGCCGAAAGAGTTCGCGGCTAAGAGGCGGTCATAAAGTGTCGGCCCGCCAAGCAGACGCCCCAACATCATGACCATGCTGATAATTACAAAAAAGGCCGCCGCCAGGTTAAAATATCCGAGAAAAATATCCACCTAACTATCTTTCGTCTTTACGCCTACAGCCCAAGCCGAGCGGTCACCCATCTCTTTGAAATCTGCCGGGTCGCTCATGTCTTCAAGCAAAGCATGGACCAAAATATGATCAGGCTGCATATCAACGCTGACTGTTCCCGGCGTTAAAGTAATTGAATTCGCGAACATCGTCTCGGCAATATCAACGTCGCTATTGAGCGGAATTTTCACCAGGGTCGGCGAAACTTCTAAATCAGGGCTCAGCACAGATTTTACCACCTGCACATTGGCTTTCACAATCTCTGCAAAGAGCCAGACAAAATAAGACAGGGTGGGCAGCAAGGATAGATAAGGAACGGTCTCGCCGTCTAAAATACGCATCCGAGCGCACATCCATACAACAATGACAATGGAGATGACACCAAAGGTCAAAATCATGGGGATAAAGTAACCAGACAGAGTCAGCCAAGCCGCAGTCATTATCAAAGTTAGAATAAATGCAAAACGCATTAAAATTCACTCCACCCATACCGTTATTGGTCACGACTCTTACGGTCTATAGGCGTGTTTAGCCGCCTGTTTTGGGAAGTGAAAGTTAAATCACGCAAAAAGCGTAGATTTTCTTGGAATTACTTGTGAATTATTTGCGAAGCCCAAAGACTAGCGCAGCTGTGATGGCCGCAGCGCCATATTCTTCTTCGCGCGGAATGACGCCATCTTTAATGTGCCGCAGCACATCTGCGTTGAGTGATGAGGTCAATGACCAGTTCCAATAACGCAGCACTGTCTGAGCCTTATCTGTTGAAATCACGTCATACGTCTGAATAACCCGCGCCAAGCTAGGGTGCATATTACCCTCTACATCATGAACTGGCCGTTTTAAGGCGCGCCATAATGTTTCAACATATTCGCGCTTCAACCCCGGCGCTTTGCACAAAATCGCAATCGCCTCGCCAGTTTTATCCGTCAGAATTTGTGCGCCCGTCGCAGGTTTTATCCCGGCAATATAAGAAATTTCTTCGGTTAGCTTTCGTGTAAGCCCCGTTTCCAAGGTTGCCTCTATAGCCTGCTCGAGAGATTCGAAATCACTGCGCTCCAAAGCGGCACGGTTGCGTTGGCGGCGTTCAATAAATTGTAACGCCTTACGCACGGCGGCATCAGACCAACCTTCTGCGGCAGCTTTAGGAAACAGATCCTGACAGGATTCCTGCAGAACATTTCGCGTCACAGCAAAGCGGTGCAAGATTTTCTTACGATTACTTTCATCCGCCCACCAAAACATCGTAAGGCCGTGGGAGGGACGCAATTCATCACGTTTCACCAAAAGCGCCACATAAGGCTGGTGACTGCGGGAAATTGTTAAAATACGCTGTAATGCGGTTTCTGAGAAACTCGCGCCTTTGTTTTTCAGCAATGTCTCAACAACATCTTCTTCCAGAAATTCAACAATAACATCGACCACAGAGTCAGTGACTTTGCGGCGTCTGGCAATCACCTTGCGATGGGCCGCAGACACTTTGCGCGAAATCTGAATAAGGTCGGAGTCTGATAAGCTATTGCTTTCTTCGAGCACATGACGCGCGACCTGAATGTCATCCTTGGCGAGAATAACCAAAATCGTGCGCGGAGCTTCGTTGAGCATAACCAAACGCTTGGCAACCGACTCTCTAAGGTTGATATCTGCATCCCGCAAAAGCTCGACCAAGATATCACCGGCCATATGACGCTCTTGCGGGGTCAACTGGCTGGACGGAATACAAATCACATCGGCAAGGCGCTTAGCCAGTTGCCGCCTGATGTCCTGCGTCATAGCTGCATCCGGGAGGACAGCGGCGGGCGACAATTCAAGAGCTTGTTGCGCTTGCATAAGAGAAATTCCTATAAATTTTCTGTTAACATAAACAAAGAGCGTTAACTAAGCTTTACTAAATTAGGGGCGGTAAGCTTCAAGTGTATCTTTTGCAACTCGCGGCCAGCTATAGCGTTTTAGGGCTTGAGACTGTGCACGAGTGATAAAATCTTTGCGCTCGGAGGCAGACCAATTCGCAGTTGAGAGTATAGTTTCCGCCCATGCCGCAGCCTCTCCTGCTGTCACTAAAACACCTAAACCATTATCGCATGTCTCGGCCAAGCCCGTGTGATTTGAAGCCAGCACCACACCCCCTGATAAGGCCCCTTCAATGGCGACAAGACCAAAGCCTTCGGGCGCGAGACTCGGCACGACAACACAAAGCGCGTCCCCATATTCTTTCGCCAGAGCTTCGGCGCCTAATTGACCTAAAAATGTGACACGCGGGTGGTCTAGGGCCTTGCCTTCCTCTGCCTCCCAAACAGTTCCGGCGACGCGCAACATCAAGTGGTCAGGCAGCAATGGTAAAACGTCATTGATGATGAAGGACATGCCTTTAGTTCGGATAATCCGTCCGGCGTAAAATAGATGACGGCTCGTTCTTACGGGAGGCGTTCGCATAGGCATATCTGTGGCCAAAGGAACACACCGCACGTCTTTAAACCCCTTCTGCGTGGCTAAATCAGCTATCCACTTTGAATTGGCGAGAATAAGGGCTCGCGGCAAACACAAAGCCCCGAGCCGCATATAGATTTTATAAATTCTGGGAAGAAAACCGGAGCGCTGCTCAAAGCTAAGATCTGATCCATGAGCCGATAAAACGATGTGAGTTTTCGGGCGGCGCAATCTGGCCATCAGTCCAAGCGGCCAGCTCGCCATATCAGAGACATGCACAACATCGGTCTTAGGCAGTGCCAAAAGTTTGAACATCATTTTTAGGCCGAAGCCTAGAATTTTAAACATTCCTGGCGCCGACCCGTCCACATTACCGGGCAAAGTATGTATGTTTAAATTAACGTCATCTTCGATATGTTTAGTAAGTTGCAGGCAATAAGTTTCCATACCGCCCACAGCAGGCGCCCATTTGCGGGTTATGAAACGAACTGTCGGGTGGTGCGTCATTTAAAACGACGTGAATATAGGGCGTGTCGGCGGCAGCATATCCGAAGCTTTAATATTATTCCCCCATCGCAAAACGATGTTTTGCGGTGTCTCGCTTTGAGCGCTGTTAGAACCCCGCGATAAGTTTATAATACCTCCTGCGGCATAGCGTGTTCCATTTATGATTACATCATCATTACTCTCAATCGTATAGTCTCCAGGCACGAGATTATTAAATGTGATAGCCTGCGGTGACAGCTCTAAGGCCTTACCGGCAATCCAGATATGCCCCCAATGCGGGATGTAGTTTTCCCGTAAAGCGGTTTGGTCTCTCTCAACCAAAACACTCTTTTCATCAGATATTCGCAATGCGCGGCTAAGCTCTTTGGAGTTTTCAAGCAAGACAGGAATAACATTATTATTCATGGCTTGCTCTAAGGCAGGTACACCTTTTGCTTCATAAGTTTTTAAGCCCCAAGTTGACATAAAAAAACCTGATTTGGGATAGCTCGCCATCATGGAGCTGCGGTCAATATAACTTACAGGATTTGGAAAAATACGGCGTACTTCCTGTAGGCTTGCAGATTGCACATGATGGTTTTTACCTAAACGAGATTTATATTGCACAGCGATGTTGGCACTCATGACGACCGCCAGTAACGCATTAAGTACTGGTATTTCCTCTAGCTTTTCGGCTGCAAACCCGGCCCACAGTACAATACCCGGAAAAATAAATGCAAAATAATAAGGAAAGGCATTACGATAAAAAATAAGGCTTAGAACCGGCAACCCCATGGCTAATAATGCCAGTAACTTTTTTTTCTTGGAGGAAGGCTTCAAAATATCTTTTAGGATAAATATAAATCCCAATAAAATCATGGCGCTTGAAACTAGACCCAAAACTATATTCGCTAAGATATAAGTAGAGCGCGGGAATAAGCCGCCAGAGCGCAAGGTTGTTTTCCCTGCACTGTTTAACATATCCTTTGAGCCGCTAATATCGGCTTGCGGCATTAAACTTAGTTGACCAAAATAACCAAGTGCAAATAACAGCGTTGCCGCTAAGGCACAGAGTGCAAACTTGATAAAAGGAGTTTTAGTATCCTCAGAGGTCGATAACCGCCAAAACGCTAGACTTGCAAAAACCGGAGCAAAGAAAATAACTTTGATGGTGATCAAAGCGCCTAATGCTAAACAGACAGACAGTGCAGCCAAGCTTCTTAAGTCAAGCTTTGAACCGGCTAGGATATAGGTCGCCCCGCTCATTAAAAACGCCGCAATAGGGTCCGCGCGAAAACTCGTGCCGTGCATAAAGATAAAGCCAAACCCCAAAAAACTAAGGACTGCAAATAAGGCCGCGCTGCGAGAGATAAATACCCGTGCTGTTTTATAAATAAAAGTAAGAGTCCCGAGCTGTAGTATCCACATAACGACGCGGGCGGCAATAATTTGAGTGACCTCATTTGGACTTATATATTTCAGCCAGCCAAAAAAGTGAACATGCGCCGTTTGCAAAGGCTTGGCCAAATCCCCACGCTGATAATCGTAAACTAGTGAGAGAAAATAAAATTCATCCCAATTAATTTTTTGTACGAATTGCAGATGAAGTTGCAGCGCGAGGATAAAGGCGATGGCGCATAATAAAACACGCTCAAGCCCCTTTTCCTGTTGCTGAAACCCTTGAAGCATTTAAACGCTCCGCAGAACTAGCGGCTAAAGAAAAGCTCAAATGTTCCGCGATCGCCGGCACGAATTTTATCAAGCTGTGTAAGCTCATATGTGCGGGCCAGACCCGGTCTGTCATATTGAACAATTAAAGAAGGCTTTAACCCAGAAGCATCAATCATATCTAAAATTTCGTTCAATTCGGATTGCTTTAAAATAGTGCCGTGAAGCTCAAGGAAAAGATGATTTACTTTTTTCAAAGTCTCAGTCGCCCCGCGCAAAACTTCCAACTCATAGCCTTCAACATCCATTTTGATAAATGTCGGTGTTTCATTTTCCTTAGCAAAACTATCAATCGTGAAGCAATCAACCTCAACAAAATTAGCTTTAGAACTCGGCGCATCTTTGCATGAATGCCAATTAGATAGATCAGAACAATAAAGAGGAATAGTCCCGTCTTGTTCTCCAAAGGCGCCTTGCTGCACGATGACATTATCAAAATCGTTTAAAGAAATATTGCGTTTAAGGCGCTCGACATTTTCAGGATGCGGCTCAACAGCGTAAATTTTCTTACAGATACGCGCTTCGATGAGAGCGTAATATCCGATATTCGCGCCAACTTCTAAAACAACGTCATCCTTGTTCAAGATACTGAGAATATGCCCCGTTGCGATTGGTTCGCGGATACCGTCGAGTAAAATATCACGATCAAGTCCAGGCTTTCCAGCATCAAGCTCCATTTTAGAGCCGAGCACACTACGGACAACGCGGCCCTGTAGCCCGAGGCGGTCAAAGCGTCTTTGACGGGCGCGTTCATAGCTGCGCGCCGCGAAATAATTGCGAACACGGGTAGATGTTTGGCGAATACCAACGCTGCGCGCCATATCCACTGTTGCCATTAATTCAGCCGTTAATTTAGTCATGACGCATTCCTCATGGATGATAATTTTTTAAAACGAGATTCAAATAAACTGATAAATCCGACCAATGAGGCGCAGGACATCAGCCCAATAATACGGTTTAGCGCAATGGCTAGAAAAGCTGTGGCCGGCAGGACTTTCACAAGGTCCGCCATAGCTGCAGCAAAGACTTCACCAACGCCCAAACCCGCAGGTGCGAGGGATGTCGCCGAACCCGCAATATTAGCGAAGGTGAAAAACAGCGCGGTTTCAAAACTGACGGTCAATTTGAGGATCGCAAAGGCGAGTAATATCCGAATGGCCATCATGACGACCCCCACCATACGGTGAAAAATAATCAAAGCCGTGATGCTAACATCCGATAACTTAAATATCCAAGTTATCACGGGCAAAACAGCCAGAAGGCCAACGCCGAATAATGCATATCCAAGAATGGAACCTTGGGTGATTAGCACGCCTCCTGCGCCTAAGGCCGCCACAGATATCCATAATATCGCCGTTGCGACGACTAAGCCGACGCTTTTCGTCGTCTTCACTCCCGATTTCATGAGCGCGGCTGTGCGAACAATTGCCCCGCCCGGCAGTGGTAAAGATTCGGCTAATTGGGCATAGGCCGTAATTTTAACGGACTCCGCCAAATTTATTTTTGTCCCGCCCGCAATATGGACTAAAATAATTAAGCCGATTGCGCCGTAAAGGATGCCTAGCGGAGCCATAACAAAAAATAGTCCCAGAGCGGGCCAAATGTCCAATTCCGAGAGGGATAGATTTAGCTTTTGAAAGGACCAAACAAGCCCGACGAGGAAAATAACACTCGCGGCTATTGTAAAAGGTGTGCGGTGCTTGCGCAGAAATGCGACTCTTCCATGCAAAGCTTCGAGTAAGCGCGTTGATATGTCGTCAAATGACGCCATTAGCGGTTTACCCGACAACCTTTTTCAAAGGTGTTCCAGATTTTTTTTCAGCTTGAGCCGTTTTCCCTTCTGCAACAGAATCCTCAAGCACCCTAACGCGCTCGAGCATTTGTTCCATCAATTGACGGTTGCGGCCAATCAGGTCGGCGATGAGGCCGAGCATTATGGCGACTGTTCCCAAGGTGAGCAGCGTTCCGCCCAAAATAAGGGATTGCACATGACCGCCGCCTTGTCCGATGGCGAAAAAATAGAGAAAGCGCAAAATAGGCAATGTCCCAAGAACAGCGAGGCCGCCCCCTGCCAGAACGAAAACCCGCAATGGGTTATACATGGCGTAAGCGCGCAGGATTGTGATCCCTTGGTTCATGATAAATTGCGGTACGGATTTAAAGAGACGCGACGGGCGCTCAACCGAATTGGTGCGCACGGGTACGGATTTAACAGAGAGGCGATTTCGCCCAGCCTGTATCAGCATTTCCGTGGTATAAGAAAAGCGCGAGACGATATGAATGCGCTGCGCGGCGGAGCGGCTAAAGGCGCGAAAGCCGCTGACCGCATCCGTCACGGTTGTGCGCGAGAGACGCTGGACGACATGGCTGCCAAAGACTTGAAGCTTGCGTTTAAATTTGCCGAAATGCTGATTATTCGCGACTTGGCGATCGCCGATGCAAATATCAGCTTCGCCCGCTAGAACAGGCGCAACAATTGTTCCAATATCACGCGCGTCATATTGGTTATCCGCGTCCGTATTGACGATGATATCCGCGCCTTCGGCAAGTGCTTTGTTCAGGCCCGTCTTAAACGCTGCCGCGAGGCCGCGATTGGTCCGGTGTCGGACAATATGATGGACACCAAATCGGCGGGCCACACCGCTCGTATCATCTGCGCTGCCATCATCAATGACCAGATATTCAATCTCGTCTATGCCTTTTATTTTTCGCGGCAAAGCAATCAAAGTCTCAGGCAGGCTTTCCGCCTCATTGTAACACGGTATTTGAATTATGAGTTTCATCGCCACTACCAATTCTTGGGGTCACCATTTATATCCCCCACTATCTAACAAAATAGCGTTAAATAAGCGTGACTAATATCGTTTATGCGGCAGGCGAACCATCAGACTTTTTAAGCCCTAAGATGCGGTCTTGATGATACAAACACCATCCCGCGAACTTCCACATCGCAATGGCGATGATTAAACCCGCATAACCATCAATGGCGTAATGCCACCCAAGCGCAACTGATCCAATAAAAATTAGAACAGCATAGATGGCTAATATATGCCCTAAATTTTTGTGAATTTTGTATCCTGTAATCGCAAAGAGCACAGCTAATGTGTTATGCAGGCTTGGCATGGCAGAAATACCCACTCTTAATTCATTATTATTTGCCATATGAAGCGCTGCTAAAAAATCTTGCGTCTTCAGAGCTATTAATTCTTTACTTGCATGAATCGAGTGTAAAGCCTTCATGTAATCATCGTAAGGATCCACGCCTTCCACGAATAATCCATAAAAACAGGGACCTACGGATGACAATAATGTCGCTAATATCGCGCCGCCAACAAACCAGCACAGCATAAACGATAGTATGAATTGTCGTCGCCAACCATTGTCAGTTGCGCCCCAGGCTGCCCAACCCCACAATCCAAACATGATAAAGTACCAAAGCTTATAAAAAAAATCTAATCCTACTATAATTTGAGGGTGATCTAATAAAGGCGCCAGCCAATCTGTCGGTAATTTTCCGAAGTGTAAAAGCTTATCCACTTCCATAAATAATGTGTCTGCATAAAATGGCACAAATTCGGGAATGTAAATTTTCATTGTAATAAATGCGATGAAAACCAAAGAGCTTATGAGAAGCATTGGTATCATTCTAGCATATCGGCGCGGATCTAGGAGCACGTCCTTGATGTTGATGGCTAAAGTCTTGATGATGTAATCAGGTTTTTCAAAAAAACATAACCGAAATAACCGATACATAAAGAAACCAAATAACATAGAGGGTGAAATTGATAAAAGCGCCCGCTTCATGTGACCCACAAAAGACCTCTGCCCCTCGTCTCCAAGAATAAACATGGAAAAGTACATCACTGAAAAAGAAACTAACGAAAGTAGTATCAACACTGAGTTTTCTTGGCATTGTGTTTTCAGATGTCCAAAAAAGCTTTTGAACCATAACTTTAAAGGCGTAAACTCATGCATATATTTTTGTGTATTGTTTAAAAATATCATTTTAAGACGCACCCCCGACTATTTTTTGATCTAAGAGACCGTTCTAGAAATTATATAATGCAACCAAAATATACCAAACCAAGGTTAAATAAACATGACTCACATTTCGCATTTAATACAAGGCTTGCGGCGCGCCTGCGCCCTGCCTAGAACGCGGCCATGACCGCTCTTTTAAAAACTGACCTCACCCCGCCCATGACGCCTAAACGCCCCGTGGAAACCACGCAGCTGGGTATCACTCGCAGCGATGATTATGGATGGATGAAGGATGAGAACTGGCAGACGATGATGGCCGATACCTATACCCTCAACGCGGATATTCGCGCGCATTTGGAGACGGAAAACACTTATAGTGCGGGCGTTATGGAAGGCTTAGGCTCGCTCAAAGATACGATATTTGAGGAGATGAAAGGCCGCCTAAAACCTGACGCCTCTTCTGTGCCCTCGCCTGATGGCGGCTTCGCTTATAATCACCGCTACCGCACAGGCGATCAGCACGGCCTTTATGAGCGCGTGGCGATTGACCCCGCGGCCAAGACGCCCACAGGCGAGCCGCAAACTATTCTCGACGCCGAAGCTCTCTCCAAAAACCATCCGTCCTATTTCGACATTGGCGCGGTCGGCCATAGTGATGATCAAAAATGGCTGGCATATGGCGTCGATGCGACGGGGGCTGAGAATTACGAAATTTTCGTCAAGCCTATGGACGGCGAGGCGGTTTCCACGGGCATCACCAAATCCGCGGGCGGGCTGCAATGGGCCAAGGATAACGCCACCATGTTCTGGGTCGAGCGCGATGAGAACCAGCGCCCCTATGCCGTCTTTGCCAAAAACATCCATGAGGCTGATAATGCGCCGCGCCTGATTTACAAAGAAAGCGATCCGGGATTTTTCGTCTCTGTCGGCGAGACCGATAGCGGTAACTTCATTGAAATCAGCGCCCATAACCATACAACGACGGAAATCTGGCTTATCCCGTCTAGCGCGCCGGACACCGCCCCGACATGCGTGTCCGAGCGCCAAACAGGGGTCGAATATAGCCTCCATGACCAAGGCGGATATTTCTACATCCTCACTAACGCCCACGGCGCAACAGACTTCGCCATTATGCGCGCCCCCATTGGGCAGGCCGCTTTTGAGACTTGGGAAGATTATATCCCGCACACATCCGGCACGTTGATTATCGGGATTGAAACCTATGAGCATTTTCTCGTCCGCCTCGTCCGTGAGAACGCCCTGCCCCGTATCATCATCCGCGATATGCGCGATGGGTCGGAACATGAGATTGCCTTTGATGAGGCCGCGTTCGGGCTCGGCCTGATGGGCGGTTATGAATATGAAACGCTCTGGATGCGCTTTATTTACTCTTCCCCTACCACGCCGCGCCAGACCTTTGATTATAATATGCAGACGCGCGAGCGTATCTTGCGCCAGACCCAAGACGTCCCCAGCGGGCATGAGCCGAGCGATTATCACTGCGAGCGTATTCACATCACCGCCCGCGACGGAGAGCAGGTGCCCGTGACGCTGCTCTATAAATCTGGCCTAACAAAAGACGGCTCCGCCCCGCTCCTACTCTATGGTTACGGCTCTTACGGCATCACAATTCCCGCAGGCTTTCGTACCTCTATCCTATCGCTCGTGGACCGCGGCTTTGTCTATGCCATTGCCCATATTCGCGGCGGCATGTCCAAAGGCTATCAATGGTATTTGGACGGTAAGCTCGAGAAAAAGGAAAACACCTTCAACGATTTTGTCGATACAGGCCGCGCCCTTGTGGAGGCGGGTTACACATCGGGCGGCAAGCTCGTCGCCCATGGCGGGTCAGCAGGTGGGCTGCTCGTCGGCGCCGCGCTCAACCAAGACCCGGCTCTTTTTGGCGGCGTCATTGCGGCCGTGCCCTTTGTCGATGTGCTCAACACCATGAGCGATGACACCCTCCCTCTCACCCCGCCCGAATGGCCGGAATGGGGAAATCCGCTCACCGATGAGCAGGCCTATAAAAACATCGCGGCCTATTCGCCCTATGATAATATTAAGGCCACAGCCTACCCGCCCACCCTCATCACAGGCGGGCTAACCGATCCGCGCGTCACCTATTGGGAGCCCGCAAAATGGGCCGCGAAACTTCGCGAGCACCAAACAGGCGATGCGCCTATCCTGCTAAAAATAAATATGGAGGCGGGTCACCAGGGCGAAAGCGGCCGTTATGACAGCCTAAAAGAAACCGCGCTTGAATACGCTTTTGCCGTGGCGGTGACGGGCATAATTTAATCAACATCGGTAAATCGCTATGTGCAGGATGTAAAAGGGTTATGATTTTATTTATGAAATTATAATAGTCAGCCTGAAAACATGGCTCATGATTATTCCAAAAATAACTACAAAACCTCTGCGACGTCTGCTGAGTTAGATAAAGAAGCAGATTTAATTCAATTCGCATTCAAGGCTTCAAATGTAGGCTATTGGGTATGGGATATCCAAACAGGGCATATCTATTTATCCGATGTCTCTTTGCAAATGCTTCAAATATCCAAGTCGGGCTTTGGTAACGACATTCAGGACATCAAGGCTCTTATTCATCCGGATGATTACGATGAGCTCAAGGCATCCCTAAAAAAACACGTCGAGGACAAGACCTTTTTCGAAATAGGATTCCGCGCAAAGCGCCAAAATAAATCATATATGTCGATTAACATAGATGGGCAGGCGGCGAATAGTGATGCAAGCAATCCTCACAGGGTTGGCGGCTCAATCGTAAATGCGTCCGCCTATGCTGACTTAAAAGAAAAGCTTGAGCAAGAAAAACGAAACCTACGTCTTATTTTTGATAATGTTCCTTCTCGCATATGGCTCAAAGATGCCCATAACAAAATCATCCGCCTTAACAAGCAAGCCGCGGAGTCTATGAATTTGAGTGTGGAGGACGCTGAAGGCGGCGATTGTTATGAGCTCTTTCCGGAAGCTGCGAAAGAGTATCATGAAGCGGACTTGGCTGTGATAAATTCCGGCAAAGCTTTGGAAGGCATTGTCGAAAAATATGTTCCGATTAACGGCCCGCATGGTTGGGTTAGGACAGACAAATTCCCCTTTAATCACCCCGAAACGAATAAAAGACATGTCCTCGTCATCGCAACGGATATCACGCAGCAAAAAGAATATGAAAATGAAATTCTTGAGAATTCGTTGCGCCTGAACCAAGCCAATAAAGACCTTGACCATTTTGCCTATATGGCTTCACACGATCTAAAAACGCCGCTTCGCGGTATGGACGAACTCGCAAAATGGATCGAAGAAGATGTGGGCGATGCAATAACGCCTGACATTAAGCACAAGATAGATCTACTTCGCAGCCGCGTAAGCCGCATGGACGCGCTTCTCAAAGATATTCTAGCGTTTTCCCGAGCCGGGAAAAATATGGCAGAAGCTGAAGAGGTTGATATTGAGGATATCATAGATGAAGCTATCGACTGGTTATCCCCCCTAGATGATTTCCAAATTCTAAAAGACACAGCTTTGCCAACATTAAAGCTTCCAAAGTCAGCCATATCACAAGTCTTTTTGAACCTGCTTTCAAATGCCATTAAGCATCATGATAAAGCTGAGGGCATAATCAATGTTGGTTGTATTGACGCTGAAAAACATCACCTCATATACGTATCGGATGACGGCCCTGGCATACCCAAAAAATATCAATATCATGTGTTTGAGATATTCAGAACACTTAAGGCCCGGGACGACGTTGAAGGAAGTGGCATTGGTCTGTCTATCGTTAAGAAAATGACTGAGGCCTTGGGAGGTAAAATAGACATTCTCTCTGAAGACGGCAAACGGGGGACCACCTTCAATATTTTTATTCCCAAGTAACCGCTATTACCTAAATCAATCGGAACTCCACGAGATTGATCTTGAAACTTAAGCCTATAGAGACTCGCGTCTTAAACCTGAGACAAACCTAACGTAGTGAGTGTCTTTTAAATCGAGCTGTGTTCTCTGCTTGAACATTGCGGCGCCCTTTTGCTATTCTGATGATAGCGGTTGGAGGGAACTATGAGGGGTTTTGTAAAATTCGGTAGTGTTTTTTGTCTGATGGCGATGATGAGCGCCTGCACAACAACACGCGCTTATAACCACATTGACGCCGAAGCACGCCCGCATATCCAAGAGATGGATAGCGTCTTGCTTCCGAAACAAAAGCACGTCCGCGCTGACATTAATACCTCCAAACTCTCGCAATATATACAGGGGCATTTTGCGCCGGTCTTATTTGATTTGGCCGTGAATGGCATTCGAACCCATCAAGCCACTAAAATCATGGCCCCTATCGATAGAAAACTCATCGACTATGATTATACGCAAGACATACATGAAGAATTCACCCAGGCCTTAGGCGAAACAGAACTTGCCGATATGGGTGAGCTTTTGATTATGCGCGAAGAGGAACAAGGGTTTCGCGCCGCCTATGTCAAAAGATCAGAGGCTGACGCCGTTATGTTCATCGATGTGGATTTTGCTTTCACCCCCAGCTTTGATGCGCTCGAACTGATTTCACATGTCATGGTCTTTCCAGTCGATGAAGCCTTATCGCCTTATAAAGAAACCCCTGATACGGATGAAATTCTCGAATTTGAAGACAATATTTACCGTAATCAATTCATGGCCGCTATCCCCTCAGGGGCAGGCGAAGACAGTTCAAAATCTGAAAACGGGATAGCATGGGCACAAAGATCAAAAGTAGAGCTGACGGCCTTAATGCAAGAGGCCGCGCAAAAACTGGCAGATCACATCGCCAATGATCTGACCACAGATGATATTCCTGAAGAGGGTAATGACCCCGCAGAGCCGCCAGCAAACATGCCGGCAGAAGTCGCCTCAGAAACAATAGAAGCCGCAACAGACCCTGCCCTTGCCAAAGCGAACGGCTAGGCGCGCACAAAAGCATTCACCACGCATCACCCCTCACTGTTTCTGGGGTATTCCACATTATACGCCGCCACATAAACCTCGCAACTTGGTTTACCAAGTGTGAACTTGCCATTTGTAAATTGATTCCTGTAGGCGCGTTCAATATCTTTGAAACATTCATCCCGCCTCACCCTCTCTTCAAACTCACAGCGTTTTTCAAATGTTTGCCGCTCAGTTTTGATGAAGGAAATCCATTTTTTGGCATCCCGGCTTTGCGTTGATGTTGGCGGGACGTTTTCAAAGGCCGCAATTGTGGATTGGCGGGCCCGCGTTCTGGGCGCGGCGTCTTTTGCGTCTTCGCTCATTCTGCAGTTTAGCTTTTGCTGCTTTTGCACCTCTTCATATCGGCAGGTCGCGATAAGGCTCCACGCCTTGCCCGCATCATATCCGCGGTCGATGGCTTGCCTGAAAGCCGTTTCGGCTCTCTCGCACTGCCCTTCATTATAGAGCGCTTCGCCTAACCCCGCATAGAGATCACCGCTCGCGCCCATTTTCGTCGCGGCTTCGAGAATAGGTATGGCGCGGGCATATTCGCGGGCTTGGCGGAAAAGCGAAGCCAGCTGTACAAGTTTTTCTGGCTCGCGCACAACTCGCCCGGCATTTAATTCACGCTCTAATATTTGCGCCGCCTGATAGGGCATCTCGTAATAAGAATAATATTGAACGATTTGCAATATCTCGGCTTCGGTAGTTAACCCCCCACCAAGATAGAGCAGCTTTTTCACCGCAAAGGCATCTTCATCCTGACCTGCAGCGGCGAAAAGTGAGGCCCAAGCTTCCCTCAAATCACGTTCCGCCGGCCAACGCATAATCATCTCTTTGACAACTTCAGCTTGGCGATCAGGACGCTTTAAAGCGCTATAGAGAAAATTGAGGCTGTCAAAATGACGGCGTTCTTTGGGATTTGCCGCCGCAGCCCATTTTTCAACCCATGGCAATGCGCTCATAATTTTGAGCCTGTAACCAAGCCTGAGACAGAAGTTCTATATATTCGGGCTTTTGCACTCCGCCGGATTTGAAATAGGCTTCTAATCGCTCAGCTCCGAATGCTGGCTGGTCATTAGCAATCAAGAGCTGCGCAATTTTGACCTCCATGTCAGACGTCTCAGCGGCATTTAATCCGCCTGCTTTGACAGCGTCCTCAAAGGCAGTGACAGCTGGCCCAAATTGTTTCAGGGCGTAATAATTGGCGCCCTGCATTTGTAAGATTATCGCGCGTTCATAGGGCGTCAGATCAGGCACGCTCAGAGCCTCTAACAATACGCCCAGAGCCGCACTCGGATTTTCAGCCATTATAAGGTTTTGCGCTTCCAAAACCTTCTCACCCGCTTTAGCGGAGAAGTGCCCTGAGGTCGTTTCGGTCTCTTGAGCATGGGTTTGCACGGGCACGGCAGCGACACAGCCAAGCGTCATCAGCGTCAGAGCCGAAGCTCTGACGTGGGATAGAAGACGTAACATAACAGCCTCCTATTCGGGGATGAGATTGCCGCGTTCATCCGAGAGGCGGTAGCTGACTTTGTTCTCGACACCAGTCATAGCGACAGCGCGGCCATTGACGATTTTGGGGGCAAACTTCCATCTAGCGACGGATTTTATTGTCGCGCGCTCGAATAGAGACTGCGTGCAATATGTGGCCTGTACATCATAGGGCGCGCCTTCCGCACTGACATTAAACCGCACATTACAGTGACCTGATTTTTCCGCGCGCGGCGGCATGATAGGGGCAATGCGTACCGTTGGCACTGCATCGCGGTCTGATACCGTAATTACGAAAGCCTCTTGGTCGATTTTTGGCATAACGAAATCGGGAACAGCGCCGCCCAGTTCAGTCAGATCTTCTTGGGGTTGCTCCGCCTGGGCCTGTTCAATACGCGGCGGCGGCGGCGGTGTTTCAACGCGTTTTACCTCTTGCGGCTTTTCCCGCTCCCTTGGCGCCGGGATATCCATGGGCACTGGGTTTATCTCCAGCATCAAACTCTCCGCTTTATCCTGCGGCGTAAATTCGGTGTGGATCATCCCGACCATAAATAATCCAATCCCAACCGTAATTACGGCGGCTGGCACGGTGCTTAACATCCATCTTTTTATTAACATTTTTAATTCTCCCGGTGTTTAGTAATGATATCTTATAACATAATTAAACATAAAATGCAATACTATAACATTTAAATTTACTAACGAGGTTCGCCTAGACATCTATGAGTATGCGGGAGGATCTTATGGATAGAGACGCAAATTCATGTGCCCATAAAAAAACCCCGGACCAAGCCGGGGTTTTACAGAATTTGAGACGTCTTATTGATCGACGATTTTCACGCGATACTTACTGTCATATTCAGGCTTAAACGCCATACATTTTTGGTCTTTCGCATCGATTTCAAATTTGCCGACAAAAACTTCATTGTCATAGGCGCCTTTGATAATGGCAAAGCAAAGTTCTTTCTCAACATTGGCCTCAAAGATACAGCGATTTTCAACGGCTTCACGCTCGGCTCTGATAAAGGATATCCATTTCTTGGCATTACGGCCTTCGCGGGATGAGCTTGGAACCTGCTCAAAGGCTTGGATAGCGCTTTGACGGGCCTTCGTAATGGGCGCAGCATCTTTTTGGGCATCCGACATTTTACAATCAATACGCTCTTGCTTTTGCGTATCCTCATAGCGGCATGTCGCGATGAGCATCCAAGATTTACCGGCATCATAGCCTTTATTGATAGCGCTCTTAAACGCTGTTTCAGCTTTGACACACTGGCCTTCATTATAAAGCGCTTCGCCGAGGTCAGCATATAACTTAGCCTGACCTGAACTTGCCGCTGCACTTTCCAGAACAGGAATAGCGCGTTTATATTCGCGGGCCTGACGGAAGAGCGATGATAATTGCACCATCTTTTCAGAGGAGCGTGAGATACGCCCAGCGTTCATTTCTTTTTCAAGAATTTGAGCCGCTTGGAATGGCATATCATAGAAAGAGTAATATTGAACAACCTTCATGAGCTCTTGCTCAGAGTTTAGAGCGCCGCCAAGATAAAGCATCTTGGTGACTTCAAAAGCTTCCTGCTCACGTCCGCCATTGGCGAGCATAGACGCCCACGCATCCCAAAGAGCTTTGTCTTCAGGCCAACGGTTGATCATCTGTTTGACGATATCGGCCTGACGCCCTTGCTGACCCAAATTATTATAAAGGAAATTCATCAGGTCAAAATGCTTGCGCTCTTTCGGGCTAGCTTGATTAAACCACTTTTCAGCCCAAGGCAGAGCCTTTGAGTAGTTTTCAGATTGCACCCAAGCCTGAACCAACATCTCGACATATTGCGGTTTTTGTTGACCGCCTCGGTTGATGTAATTTTCAAGCGCCTGCGCACCTTGCGCGTATTGACCGTTAGCGATCATCAATTGTGCGATATTCACGCGAAGTGAATCAGCCTCATTAGGCAATAAGCCGCCAGCATTAATCGCATTTTCAAAGGCGCTAATAGCAGGGCCATATTGGTTAAGCTCGTAATAGCTGGAGCCCTGCATTTGATAGATTGTTGAACGCTCATAAGCATTCAGATCAGGCTGAGTCAAAACATTGGAGAGCTGCGACAATGCCGCACTATGTTGATCGGAGTTAATCAATTGCAAGGCTTCGTTCACGGCCTCACCAGCTTTAGCTGAGAATTGACGACCTTCAGGAACGTCTTGAGCATAAGCCAAACCTGATGGCATGACGGATGGCGTGACCATGAGCGCGGCAAGTGCCAGAGCTGTGGTGCCAATAATGTTTTTAAGCGAGGACTGTTTTCTGTAAAGAGTCATCAATGTCTCCAATTTGATCAGTGTAAACTTTCATGTCCCGTGAAAGATGTGTGTGCAGCAGCGCGAAACGCTACCAATTATTATTATCTAAGATGTTGTCTATTCTGGAATAAGTCTTCCGCGTTCGTCCGAAAGACGATACGTCACTTTATTCTCAACGCCTTTACGGGCAACATTGCGGCCATCAACGATTTTAGGATTATATTTCCATTTTTGAACAGACTTAATCGTTGCGCGCTCAAATAAGCTTTGTGTGCAATATGTCGCCGTCACATTAAACGGCGCGCCTTCCGGGCTCACATCAAAACGCACGAGGCAATGGCCGGACTTTTCAGCACGCGGCGGCATGATAGGCGGAATACGGACAAGCGGCTGAGCGTCACGGTCAGAGACAGCAATCTTGAAGTTTTGCTTGTCAATCTTTGGCGCTTCAAACTCAGGAATCGCGCCCTCGAGAGAGGCAATACGCTCTTGTGGCTTAGACGCTTGCTGACGCTCAATCTGCGGCGGCGGCGGCGGCGTGATCACTTTCTTGACTTGCTGCACTTTTGTCTCGCGCTTGATAACTTTAATATCATCAACCGTAGGATTAATTTCAAAAGAGGCGTTAGCGACCTTCTCTTGAGGTTTAAATTCTTCGGCAATTAGCGTCATCATCAGGACAAAAAGACCAACAGTGACAAGGGCCGCAAGGGGAATACCGACGAACCAGCGAATAATGTTTCCCATGTGTCGCTCCTATTGATTAGTGCCGACGCGGGTCGTTATACCCAGGTCTTGCATCATCTCTTGAACAGACATAACGACGCCAACTTCGGCATCTTTATCTGCGTTAATAATGGCTTCCGCCTTTGGATTTTCTGCCTGCATAGACATGATAAGTGGACGAATTTCATCTACGTCATAAGGCCGCTTATCGATCCAGATTTCATTCGCGGAGTTAACCCCGATAAGAATGGAAGGCTTCCAATCCTTAGCTGTCACAGCATCAGGCTTTGTTGGGTCAATGCCCGGTGTTTTTACGAAAACAGATGTCACGATGAAGAAGATGAGCAGAATAAATACAACGTCGAGCATCGGCGTCATGTTTAGCTCTGTATCTTCGTCGTCCATTTGTATGCGACTACGTCTTGCCATAGTGTTACCTTATCACATTTATTTCCGGCACGCAAATGCCATTAGCAGTTCAGCCTCCTATGAGCCTGTACTCCGTAAAATTTCAATCTTCGACCCCAAACCCTTTGTATCGAATTCATCCTTCAAATTGACAAGCAATTCATGACGTGCCCCTTCGTCAAGACGAAGGATAATACTAGCCCCCGGCTTATCAGCTAGGAGACGTTCAACACGCAATGATACGCGGTCACAGGTTGTCCCCTCACCGTCAACAGAACACTGATCGCGGCCGTCAACATAGACCGTAATGGCTGGTGTCGACTTTGTCGGAATATCATTATCTGGCGGCGGCGGCGGCTGAGTTAAATCAACCCCCTTCTCGTCCAGAAAAGTCGCTGTCACGATAAAGAAGATGAGCATGATAAACACGATGTCGAGCATCGGTGTCATATCGACTTCGGCTTCATCTCCACCTGATTTGCGGCGTCCTCGTCTCATAGTCTTATCCTACCTGTAATTCGTCGGAGAAACGGGCTGTTTCGCGTGTGCTCCATCGCGGCAATACGGTCGAGAAGTAAAGACCAGACAGCGCCGCTGTCATACCCGCCATTGTCGGGATGGTAGCTTTAAAGACTCCGCCCGCCATAAGACGCGCATTTGAAGACCCTGACAAAGCCATGACATCAAACACTTCAATCATGCCTGTCACAGTTCCGAGAAGACCTAAGAGCGGCAACAGCGCGACCAATGTTTTAATAATACCAACATTGACGACAGTTCTCTCTTTGACCTGCGAGACCATTTCATCACGAACAGCATGAGCTCTCCAAGATGTTTTGTCCGTCCGGGCATCCCATTCATTCCGAAGCCGCGCTTTCGTCGGCTTATGCGCAAAGAGATAATAAGCAAAGCGCTCGAGAATGAAGGTCCAGAGGGCAAATGTCACAATCATGATGACAAAGAGGACCACTCCGCCGACCCCCAGAAATTCCTGGAGGCCGTTATAAACATTAATGGGGTTCATAGCATGACCCTTTCATTATGTACGTTACGAACCCTGCTCTAGACGCCGCGGCTTTCAACGTGGCGGGCCACGATACCGGCAGACTGCTCTTCAAGTGTACCTTGGATAGAGCGGGCCAGTGACGAACAGAAGCTGTGGAGAATGAGAAGCGGGATAGCCGCAATCAAGCCCAACATTGTTGTCACAAGCGCTTCTGAGATACCGCCAGCCATCAATTGTGGATCGCCTGTTCCGTAAATCATCATCGCTTGGAAGGTTTTAATCATACCTGTGACCGTACCCAAGAGACCTAGGAGCGGTGCAATACCAGCGGCTAGCTTCAGGAAGTTGAGGCCAAATTCAAACTTAGGCGATTCGCGCAAGATAGCTTCGTCAAGCTTGAGCTCAACAGTATCAGCATCTTTATTCTTAGCACCTTCATACGCCATCATAATACGGCCAAGCGCATTTGACTTAGACGGCTGAGCTTTGCGCTTCTGGCCACCAACAGCCATCTTAGCAAGAGCCAGACGGATGATATTAAGAACACCAAAGACAACACCAATAGCCAAGAGAATAAGAATGATTTTACCAATCGTTCCGCCCTGGGCAATACGTTCACCAGTATCCGGCACACGCTCAAATGACTTCAGCAATTCACCGCGAGTCGGGTCAATCGGGGCATAAACAATACCGCCGCTTGAATTCGCAACATCTGACGCAGCAGAAGAAATCGCTCCGCCCGGTTGACGTGGTAATTTTGCAAGAAGAATATTTGTGTCTTCACCTTTAGGAGGATTGTACTGAAGGAAGTCAGCACTTTTTTCTGTAAAGATAGAGAACGGCCCGACACGCGTCACAGATTGCTCTGCACCGTCCTCAACGTTAGCAACAGGAGCTGTAAAGGTCGCGACTTGGCGCTGAGCTTTAATTTCCTGCAGCATTGTCTGCCAAATAGCATTGAGCTGATCTGAGTCAGGAAGCGCTTTTGATTCTGCAACAGTTCCAAGGACTTTTGTACGCTCAGGGTATTGAGCCGTAATCAAAGAGCTGTCGAGGATGGCTTTAAACTCACCAGCCTTCGACCGTGCAAGACCAAAGACTTCTCCAAAATCACCTTGTGCGGCACGAAGCTCGCCTTCGAGACCAGAGATTGTCCGCCCATTGGCATCAAATGTTGACTGAACACTTGTTGCTTTACGCTCAAGCTGGGCGAGTTCGCCGCGGGCTTGGCTTAACATAGACGTTTGCTCATTAGCGCGCTGACGGAATTTCGCCTCGCGGTCGCGATTTTCTGCCTCAGTCGCTGCTGAGTCATTGCGAACCTTATTCAAAAGGTCGCTGATAGAGTTAATTTGTGCACTCGCCGGTGTGGCAGAGAGCAAAACAGCTGCACCCACAAAGGCGGCTGTTGTTTTCGTAAAGATTTTCATTTTGTTACTCACTTTTATATCCCTCAAACCTAGTTACCGACTGACACAGGTGCGAACACCACATCAGGAGCAGCTTCACCTCTTGAAATCCGGATGGCTTTGCGAAGCGCAAGCGCATCAGCACCGCTGAGAATATCCCATGACTTCGTGTCAAGATTATAACGCCCCACTTCGCTCTCATCTTTCGTCATATAGACGAGTGAGACGCGGCCAAAGCGCAGGAAGTTGACAACATTGCCAGGCTTTGTCGGGTGCATACCCTCATAACTGTCAATACCTTGCCCGTAGGAAACCTCGATTTTGAAAGCATTGAGGACTTGGCGATATTGTTCAGCCGGCGATACATTAGGATCAGACAATGTGTTTTTCATACGATCGACACGTGCAAGGCGCTCAGCAAGATTAAACGGCATATCCGCCTTAATCGAGTCTTCGATTTCAGCGGCCATCTTAAGCATCATAGGCGACATGCCCTGCTTGATTTGCTCAACGGTGCCAAGCTGGCGACGTAAGCTTGCAATCTCGGACTTTTGCGACTGCAGGAAGATGTCCTGCTGGGCCACGAAAAGGGCGATATTATCTTTTTGCTGAAGCACGGCACGGAATTCTCGCACAGCGGTATCTGCCTCATCATCCAGACGCTCAACGCGCTGCTGTGAGGCCGCACTGGCCGAGGTTGAGGCCTTAGCCGTATTTAGGGCGCTTTCCAGCTGTGCTGACGCCGGCGACGCCATCATAAGCCCCACCGCGCCGGCAAGCATTAAACGCTTGGCAATTGAAGATTTTAACATGGTTTCCTTCCAAGTTTGCTTTCGTTATTCATTAAATTCAAGTTCCGCCATGCCCGAAAGCTACAGCGTCCCCACCTTATTATCTGACCAAATTGACTGGCGCCGCGACAACACCCGGTGCAGACTGCCCGCGCGCAATGCGAACCGCACGGCGCACATCAAGAACGTCTCCGCCCGAAAGCTCGACCCAGTCTTTCGTTTCTTTATCATAGCGCCACGCTTCGGAACTATCATATTCAAGATAGACAAGCGCAAGGCGGCCATAATGCAAATAAGCACCATCCATCAGCTCACCCTTTAGATCCGACACAGTCGCGCCATTTCCAGACTTTACGCCGTCTTTATCATATCCCATTTTTTTCTTGTGGTCGCTCGTCAGGCCGCAAGCCTTGGATGTCTCGTCAGCCATACAGGCCTCAAAACGTGTCCCAGGTGTTTTTGGGTTATTTCCAACGTAAGAGGCCACAGTATTACCGTAGCCAACTTCGATACCATAAATGTTGAGAGCCTGGCGCATCTTCTGTCCAGGCGAGGCGTCTTTGTCTGCCAATGTCTCTCTGAATTTATCCAAACGGATGAGGCGCTCGTCAATTTTGAAGGGGACGTCTGAAAGAATTTCACTTTCAATAGACGCGGCCATTTTTTCTAGCAGCGGCTGAACAGCAGCAGATGTCGCAGGGATGCCCGCCATTTGCGCCTTTATACTGGAAATTCTCTCTTGTTGCGCTTCTATATAAACTTGTTTTTGCGCTGTCGCAATTTTCACATCTGCGATCTGCTGCAGGAGCGCCGCATATCTAGCCTCGGCCTCAGAATCCTGAGCAGACACATTAGTCGTCATGGCCGCAGATAAAGCCAAGGCTAAAGCGCCACCGAAAATTACTTTACGGGCGATAGGGAAATTCACCAGTCACGTCCTCCAACTATTTTTCTGACTTCTTTTGCGAAGTCTTCTTATTCTTTAGGAACGCTTACACGTGCCTGAAAAGTTAATCAATCATTACGATGCGATTGACGCAAGGTTTTTTTAGATTAATTTTCGACATCTAATTATGCGGCTGTCTTCCTATGTTATAATATATCATATTAAGGCAAGCAGCGCAAGGCCGCGTCTAACATCACGATAAAATGTTTTGAAAACAGGACAATAAGGTGGTTGGGGCGGCTGGATTCGAACCAACGATCACGGGATCAAAACCCGATGCCTTACCGCTTGGCTACGCCCCAAAGAGTCAATGGAACCTTATAATAAGCGCGGGTTCTATCCCCTCAAATTTACAATTGCAATGCGTTTTTGCCGCCAAGAGGGAATGTTTGAGAAAATTGTGGAAATTAACCATAAACTGTTATTACTTATCGTTTATCAACGAATTTGCTTTCCTTTAATCGATAAATAGTGTGTAGTGCTTTCAAAGCTTTTTGAAGGAAATTCCCATGCGTCAGTTCTTTACAGTTGTTTTCGGAACAGTTGTTGGCATTTTTGCTTTCTTTTTCGTCCTCATCGCCTTGTTTATGATCATAGGCGGGATTGGCGGTGCCCTATCCTCTATGAAAGCCAAGGACAGCTATGTGCTCTCTTTGGACTTACGCCAAGGCCTTCTTGACCACGGCACAAGCGGCAGTTTATTTGGTGTTTCAGCTCCCTCTGTTGTTGATACAGCGAGAGCCCTAAATCGGGCCAAAGACGACCCGCTCATTAAAGGGCTTTTCATTCGCGCTGGCCAATTTGGCATGGCACCCGCCAGTTCGGAAGAGATTCGCTTAGCCATTAAAGACTTTAAATCGAGCGGAAAATTCGTCATCACTCACGCGCAAGGCTTTGAAGGCACGTCTGTTATGCCATATCGGGCAGTTTCAGCGTCCGATGAGCTCTGGATGCAGGACACAACCGGGTTTTCTGTTGCAGGCCTACGTAGCGAAACGGAGTTTTACGGCGGCGTTTTCGAAAAATTTGATGCCAAGCCGGAATTTGAGCAGTTTTACGAATATAAAAATGCGGTCAATAGCTATACGCAAACTGATTTTACGCCGGCTCATCGCGAAGCGACAACCTCTTACATGACGTCACTATATGATGGCGCCGTATCGGAAATCGCAGATGACCGCGAGCTGACCGAGGACGCTGTTAAAGCCGTCTTGCTCTCAGCCCCGCATAGCGCAGAAGCCGCGCTGGACGCCAAGATGGTCGATAAGATGGGCCATGTTGAGGAAGCCCGCGCTTATGCCCGCAAAAAGGCTGGCGGTGATAAAATCAAATTCAAATCCGTCAAAGATTACGGCCCTGGTAATGACTTTACAGGCGACACAATCGCCTTTATCGGCGGACAAGGCGCTGTTGTGACAGGGCCTTCGGCTGATGGCAGCAACCCGCTTTTCGGCGGCGGGATATCAATGGGCAGCGACACAGTCGCCAAGGCCTTTGATGATGCAGCCAAGAACAAGCGCGTTAAAGCCATTATCTTCCGCGTTAGCTCCCCTGGTGGATCGCCTGCAGCTTCTGACCAAATTCATGATGCTGTCGCGCGCGCGCAAGAAGCTGGCAAGCCCGTCATTATTTCCATGGGGCAATATGCGGCGTCAGGCGGGTATTATGTGTCTGCCAATGCAGATAAGATCGTCGCCCTTCCCGGCACTATAACCGGGTCTATTGGAGTCTTTGGCGGCAAACTCGCCCTAGAAGACACCTTTGCCAAGATTGGCTATAATATAGAAGGCATTACGATTGGCGGAGATTACGCCGGCGCTTTTTCAGCGGATGAACCTTTCAACCAAGGTCAACGCGCCGCCTATCGCGGTCAGCTTGAAGACATCTATGAAGACTTTACGGAACGCGTTGCCGAAGGCCGGGATATCCCGCTTGATCGCGTCAAAGAAATCGCCAAAGGTCGTGTCTGGACAGGCGCGCAAGCCCAAGAGCTGGATCTAGTCGACGAGTTAGGCGGCATCATGAAAGCCATAGATGTGGCGAAAGAGATTGCCGAAATTGATGCGGATGCCAAAATTAATTTGAAGCGCTTCCCACGTGTCAAATCCACATCGGAACAGCTCGAAGAATTATTTGGCGGGTCAGCTCAGATGAGCGACAGCCTCGCTCAGGTGAACGAGATCATGCAAATGCCTGAGGTTCAAGCCGCCATAAAGGCCCGCCAAGCCACGCGCATTGGCAACGAGCTTACAGCGGACATAGCCGAGATTAAGTAGGCGCCTTATAGGCTGTTACATCAATGCCTGCAGCTTCGAGCTTTTCTGCGAGGGGCTGCAGGTGGTCTTTAAACTTCAGCCACTTATTCACTGAACCCGTATGAGCCTTTTGCCGGATCTGCGCAAAACTGGCTGTGGCACTTGCTGTTTTGGATAAATGAAAATCTAAACAGGCAGGCTCAAAGTCCAAACCTATGTCCGTGATTAAGGCTTGGATTTGAGCGTCCACATCATACACCAAATCTTCATAGGCAATCCAAACAATGCGGTCCCCGGCAATAGACTGCCAATGCTGCCTTAACTGGTCAAAGGCGATATAGTAATCTGCCAAACCATCAAGATCATATGAGAACCTAAAGTAAGGCTGCTTAAACATCGCAAAACAGGCATCCATGGGCTTGCGGTCTAAGACAACAATTTTCGCCTGAGGCATCGCTTTCAAAATAAAGCCGATATTCAAAAAATTCAGCGGCAGTTTTTCAATGAAATATTTGCTTCCTAAGGCGCGGTACGACACGGTATTTAGATAGTCTGATAGGATGTCACGCGCAGGCGTCTTGGCGGCGCGGTGAATAATCTCTTGTGTCACATCACGTGAGAACGCCCCCCCTGCGGCGCGTTTAATAGCTTCATCCAAGAAAAAGCTTTCGCCGAGTGTTTCGACTTGGGAGTGGGAACTGATGATACGTTCGACTAAAGTCGTTCCGGTTCTTGGCAAGCCTACAATAAAAATAGGCGACCTATCCGACGGCACGGGCTTTTCATCTTCGCCTAGCCAATCCACATCACAGGCATCTCTGATGGCTTCTAAAATATCTATATCTGCACGCGACGTATAGCCTGATTTCGCGGCTTGCTCCGCGGCAAATCTATTCCCCATTGCTAAATAGTGGAAAGCCTTGTCCCAATCTTCAAGATCTTCATATTCCTTTCCCAATGCAAAATAGAGGAAAATGTTCAGCGCACTTGGCGGCCCATTTTGCTCTAAGAGCGCTTCCATAGCTTGAATATGCTGAGTATCTTTAGCCTTGCTCAATCGGGACATCTCAAAATGATGACGCTGATGCTCCGGCGTGTCTGACAGTAGTTTTGAATAATAGTCTTGCGCCACATCATAGCGGCCAACCTTAGCCGCAGATGCCGCCAAATTGGTTTCAATGGGAATAGCGTTTTTTTGAATATCATTCGCAGCTTTAAAAAGAGGCCAAGCCGCGTCATGCAAACCCAAACGCGTATAAATTTCGCCTGCAAAGTTCAAATAATAAGGGCTATTTTTCATGGCCTCTTCAGATTTTTTGAGCAAGTCTTTGGCAGCGCCATAATCTTGCCTCGCGGCTAATAGATCAGCCAACTCAACCGCTGCATCGTAACGCCCATTATCCAGCTCAAAAGCCGTTGAGAAGGCAGACGTCGCATCGGCGCGCTTTTGCTGGACTTTAAAAAATATGCCCTTGAGGAAATGCCCCTCTGCATTTTTTGGGTCTATTTGTAATATTTGTGTGAAGCTGTGATGCAATACGCGGCCATTGCGCTGGGCAATGGCTTGCCGCGCAGATTGAGAGAGTTGCGAAATATTCGGCTTCATCAATCTGTAGAAATGCCGTTAGCTTCAAGATGGGCACGAAGCGGCTCTAATCGCGTTTCAAAATGCTTCCACTTGTTCACGGCTGAGTTATTAACCTTGGAGCGAACTTGAACCGAGCTTGCTGTGGCCGAAGGCGCTGAGTTTTTCTCAAATTCTATACAGCCTTGTTCAAACTCTAGGCCTAATTTTTCTAAAAGGTCTCGTGTCTCTTTTTCTTGGTTTTCAACCAGACTTTCGTAATACACCTCAATGAGACGCTCACCCAGTAAGTCCCGCCAATGCTCAAGCAGGCGATGATAAGCGACATAATATTGGCCAAGATGTTCCAGAGAATAGCTAAATTTATAAACAAAAGTAAAAACCTGTTTGAACATTGAGAAGCAAGCATCCATCGGATTACGGTTAAGGACCACGATTTTGGCCTCAGGCCAAGCTTTGGCAATCATCCCCAAATAAAGAAAATTCAGGGGCAGTTTTTCAATAAAGTAAGGTTCGGAGCCAAGACGGTAAGCGACATAATCTAAATAGCGTTGCGAGACATCTGACAACTCGGCCGTTGCAATTTGTTTAATGTTCCCTGCATTTAACGGGACTGGCCGAGCAATACCTGCGCTTTCTTTCAAACTCATTTGTAAGAACATAGTCTCGCCCAATGTAGAAACATTGGAATGACTGGAGACTATACGCTCTACCAATGTTGTGCCTGTCCGCGGGAGACCCGTAATGAATATTGGCTTCTTTTCAGTCGTTGGCGCACGCTTGACAGAGGCGCTGGATAGCCAAGCCGCATCGCACGTCTCAATAATATTATTTATAAGGGCGATATCTTGGGCGGGATCATATTGAATTTTTTCAGAGACAGCCGCACAGCCCCGCGCGTAATACTCAAAGCAATTGTCCCAAGCTTGTAGGTCTTCATACTCTTTACCCATGGCAAAATAGAGCGGCATATTGCGGTCGTCAGATACAGAGCTATCCTCTAATAGCGCCTTCATCTCAGTAATATGGCTCTCATCTACCGCTTTAGCGACACGCGAATATTGGTTATGATTACGGCGATGCGTAGGGTTATTATCCAGAAGCGTTCTATATGTCGATTTCGCTATATCTAGCTCACCGACATAAACGGCGCAGCTCGCCAAATTCGCCTGAAAAAGATCAATACCAGGCTGAAGTTCATTTGCTTTTTTATAAAGCGGCCAAGCTTTTTCTGGCATCCCAATACTCACATAATTGGTCGCAGCGCCATCAAGATAACGCGGGCTATTGTCCAGCGCATCTTCGTATTTTTGAAGAAGAGAAAAAGCATCGTCGTTGCGCCGCATGCTCGAATAGAGTCCTGCTAGTTCGATAGCTGCATCATAACGTGAATCATCAGCCTTTAATGCCCGTTCAAAATACTCTCGCGCGACGATAAAGTCCCGCATAGCCTTAAGCGTCATAGCTTTGAGAAATAAACCTTCCGCAGAATTTGTATCTATTTTTAATATTTGTTCAGACAATTGGCCGACGGCTTGCCAATTATAGTTCGTCGCCGCGTAACGCGCTTCTTGGCTCAAAAATTTAATGCGTTCATCAGACATACTATTATCCCAACAAAAAAAGGGCCACCGAAGGTGACCCTTTAAAAGTTTTGTTGCGGAAAAACTAGAAAGTTTTTGTTCCGCGTACGAAGAACCCACGACCGAATGTACGGTATGTTGTTGGGTCAGTCGAAGCGTTGAAACCAGCATCAATGTAAGGCGGAGCTTCATTCGTTAAGTTCGTTACACCAGCAGAGATACGCGTACCATAATCCTCGAGATCAGCATTAAGAGTGATGTCGTGATATAGCTTAGTATCAACTTGCTGGATGTAGCTTGGAATAAATGCTGCAGAGTTTTCTGTTCCTTTGATATACTCACCGCGATAAATCAAGTTGAGGATACCTTTTCTAAGACCAACAGAATAGTTGAACTTATCTTCAGGGAAAGATGAACCTACATAACGACCTGTATAATCGTCAACGTCAGCACCCTCAAAGTTCTGGAATGAACGCTCAAGGACGTGTGTCCAGATCAAAGATGCGTCAAATTCAGCAAAACCGGCGTCATGGTTCCAACGGACTTCAGTATCGATACCTTCGGCCAGGTCTTTTGCGACGTTAAGCTGTGTATCAACAACCTGAGCGATTGAGTAATCAGGACGACGTGTAACAAGTGAACAAGCACCTGGGTTTTGATTAACATAACACTCGGTAAGTGTCTGGTTAATACCAACACTTGAGATACCGTCAGTGACGTTCATGCGATAATAGTCAACCGTCAAAGAGATGTTGTGATCGTCAATGAAATCAGGCTGGAATACAGCACCTAAAGTCAATGAATCACCCTCTTCAGGTTGCAAGAATGGGTTACCACCAACACTTGCTAAGACCTGTGTATCCAACTGAACAACACCCTGAGCACAACCAACGGCTGGCGTTAGAGTTCCACTTGGACCATTTGTACGACAAGGGTCATTATATTGCGGGAAGCTATCTGTAGCGCCTTGGAAAAGGTCAAACACAGTAGGAACCCGGAACACAGTACCGTAAGTACCACGAAGACGAAGTGAGTCGATAAGTTGAGCGTTACCACCGATTTGATAAGTCGTTTTACCGCCAATATTGTCAAAATCATCGTAACGTGCGCCACCTTTAAGCTCAAACTTTTGCGTTCCATTGTCGAAAAGAGGAAGCAATAATTCGCCGTAGACATGAAGGTTATTTAGCGAACCGGATGTCGCCGCGCCAGTGTTACCTGTTACAGTACCGCCTTGCTTAGCTGAATCTGGAATGTCTTTCAAAGACTGTGACCAAAGACCGGCACCAGCCGCCCAACCAATTTTACCGCCAGGAAGATCCCAAGCATCGCCTGAAAGACCAAAACCAGTCGCTGTAAATTCAGTATCTGTTGTGTCGTTTGTTTCCAAAGCAACATAATCGATCATGTCTTGCGTCAATGTCTGAGCTGTAATTTCGCCTGTTCCGCGAACAACAGAACCACCACCGAAGAAGTTAAGCGGTACACAGCCTGCGATCAATGTCGATGCATCGTTGATGTCAGTGTAACATTCAGGACGTCCATCACCATCGAGGTCGGCTGACGGCCCAAGCGCATTAAACAAGTTTGGACCAGAGAACTGACCAAAGTCTTGTTGTGAGAAATTACGGAAACCATAGTTGGCATAAATATCCCATGCTACGCCTTTATGCTCGCCTTCAAGGCTAAAGACTGACTGAATTTGTGAGACAGATTGCTCAAAACGACGTGTCGTTTCAATCATACGGCGACGTGCATCACGAACAGGTTCATAAGCCAATGCACCAACATCACCCAAAGCTAAGCCTTGTGACGCGTTAAACGTGTCTACAGCACGACGAAGATAGTAGTTATCTTCTGAGATACCGGAATAAGCCACACCATTGAACACGCCATTATGAGCGGGGTCTGTTGGTGAGTTATAAGGTTGCGGTGCAAGCTCTTGTGAAGATTCACGACGGTTGCCGCGGATTTCAAACTTAAACTGAGTTTTATCAGATATGTCGAATTTACCTTGAGCATAAGCATTGAGCTTATTGTATGGCGTTTGAACATAGTTGACAGGCGCATAGTTATAGTTACGGCCATCATGCGGCGTGATAAGACCTACTTCGTAGTCTTCAGTTGCCGGTGTACCCACCAAGAATGTTCCTTGGTTAACAAAACCGAGACGGCTTTCAGGAATACGTGATGACCCGATTGGGTAACAACCGCCAGATGTCGTTCCATCATAAGCAGAAGCAACCTGCGCTTCACAACCACCAGGGTAGATGTAATATGAATCCTGGAAGAAGTCCCAAGGCGTATCGCGCTGATAAACTTCTTTCTGTTTCACATATTCCGCACCGAAGACAAAGCTACCACGGTCGAATGTTTTACCCGCAAGACCAGAAACGGTTGTTTGCTCACCGTTATTTGTCTTATCCCAGACGGAGTGCTGAGCCGAAAGTTCAAGGCCATCAAATTCGTCACGTGTAATGACGTTGATAACACCTGCAACCGCGTCAGCACCATAAACAGCAGACGCACCATCTTTAAGAACGTCAAGACGCTCGATCATGATAGCTGGAATAGTTTGGAAGTCACCGCCATCAACAGTCCGCTGACCGTTAACAAGTGTCAAAGTACGCGCAGTACCCAATCCGCGAAGGTTAACACGAACAGTACCGTTACCACCGTTGTTAGTCGTTGTGCCTATCGGCGAACCAGACATTGATGGGATTGACTGAATAAGGTCACCAATATCGGTAACGCCTGTGTTCAATAGCTCGTCGCGATCAATTGTTGTAACCGGGCTGGCCGCAACAAGGTTAGGACGTGAAATACGTGTACCTGTAACAATGATATCTTGGTCTGCACTATCAATGTCCTGTGCATAAGCAGGTGCTGCAAAACCCGCGACCATCATGCCCGTTATCACTGTGGACCCAAGCAGATATTTTTT